>Ga0206681_10000321_pt1 | contig 27637 bp, 27 predicted proteins | sample M150012015metaG_FD_161048 | JGI IMG/M metagenome (GOLD analysis project Ga0206681, IMG submission 161048) | Ammonia-oxidizing marine archaeal communities from Monterey Bay, California, United States - M1 500m 12015 | ecosystem: Environmental > Aquatic > Marine > Intertidal zone | place: USA... | reverse complement strand
CATACAAAGCGTTAATGTATGAAAAAGCTCCAATATCAGTCTCAAATCCTAAATCAAAGCCTTCTAGATTTTGAACAACCCAATTATATTTGGTAGGTTTGCCATCTTCAATCTCTGGGTATTTCCAATCAGAAAATCTATTTCCCATTTTTACAAATTTCCTTTAAATTTATCCATGGTCACATGGTTATTTTGACTTATCCCATCACGCATAATTACTTTTTTTACTGTCAGCCATAATATCTTGATATCCAACCAAATTGATTGATTGTCCACATACCATACATCTAAATCAAACTTCTCATCCCAACTAATTGCATTACGGCCATTAACTTGTGCCCACCCTGTAATACCTGGCTTGACTTCATGGCGTCTATCTTGCTTAGCTGTATACAAGGACAAATACTCCACTAACAATGGTCGAGGACCCACCAAACTCATATCGCCTTTGAAGACACTCCATAATCCAGGCAGTTCATCTAAACTTGTTGATCTTAAAAACTTTCCAAATACAGTTAACCTTGCTTCATCACTAAGGGGATTTCCATCTTCGTCACTTTCATTGGTCATCGTTCTAAATTTATACATATTAAATATTTTTCTATTCAAACCGGGTCTTGCTTGCTTAAAAAATATTGGAGCTCCTAATTTCAATCGAACCAATACGGCGAGTAAAATTACTACAGGTAGCAGCAATAAAAACCCAGGCAAAGTGACAACTAAATCAAGTATACGTTTCATTTAATCCCTAGAATTCTCAACATTTCCTTGTTAACCTCACGCACATCAAATTTGTTCTCAACAATTCTACGGCTTTCTTTACCCATACCCTGAATCTTATCTTTATTCTCAATATACCAAATCATTTTCTCAGCCAATTGTATTGTAGATCCAATTGAAACCATGAAGCCATTAATACCCTCTTCTACAGTTTCTTTACATCCGACAGCATTGGTTGTCAGAATAGGTCGGCCCATTGACATTGCCTCTAGTGTACTTCTAGGGAGTCCTTCATGGTATGAAGGTAAGACATAAACATGCGAGTCTTTAATGTAAGGCCGTACATCGTCAGCTGGTCCTTTATAGCTAATATAGCTTGACCAGGTATCAACCTCATTTAAAAGTATTGCATCTGGAGATGAATCTCCAGGCCCAATCAAATTAAATTTAGCATCAGGGAATTTATCTTTGACAATTCTTGCGGCAGCCGCATATTCTCGTAACCCCTTCTCGCCAAGTAAGCGAGAAGCACACAGGAAACTAACATCAGTTTCTGGAAAGGGCACAACACTGTATTTATTAATATCCACACCCGAGCCATTTACAATATGTGTTTTAGACCTTGGCACAATACCCTTTTCAACAAAGATATTGCGATTATCTTTATTTTGAAAGATAACAGCTTTCGAGCTCTTCAATGCGATTTTATAGAGGAAGGTAACCAACTTTGTTAATAGTTTTCTTTTAAATGAGTCACCCTGAAAAGCAAAGCCAAGCCCTGTGATTAAAGCAAAAAATGGAACATGAGCAACCCTTGCTGACAAGCCTCCCCATATCGCCAATTTAACACCATAAGCTAAAATAAATCTTGGCTTGGCGTTTTTAACAAGTGAAAATATATTAAACAATGTTTTAATATCGTTATAAAAACTCAAGCCATTTCGCTCTAGATGAATAGTTCGATATTCAATATTTTCCCAATGGTTAAAAACATCAAGATCGCTAAAATCAGGCTTAGAAGAAGAAAGAATTACATGCAAGCTTTTATTAGATAAAGACTTTATAAGGTCCCCCCTAAAGCTACCTAATGACCTTGCATTAGTTCCTAACACAATACAACTTTTGTAGTTAGATCTCATTAATTACAACCTTGTTGCTCTTTTAGGGTCTGCATCAAGCCAAATTTGAACCATTAACACGTCCCACAAATGAGCGGCATTATTTTCTTCACCACTTAAATGCTTGGTTAGTTTTTCAGTTATCAATTTAGGGTTGTACAGTCCTTGTCTAGTCAAATGACTTTCTGAAAGGAGATCGCAAGCCCATTCTCTTAAATCATTTTTAAGCCAGTGATGTATTGGAACGCTAAAGCCCATTTTGGGTCGATCCATCATTTTTTGTGGCAAGTATTTATACAAAACCTGTTTCAATGCCCATTTATTGCAATCCCCTTTTTGTTTCATTGATGTTGGCATACGCCAGGCAACTTCAATTACTTCAGGGTCAAGCAAAGGGATGCGACTCTCTATACTAACAGCCATACTAGTACGATCTACTTTTGTTAATATATCTCCAGGTAAATAAGTGATTGAATCCTGGTACATCATTTTTTCTAATTGAGATGCTAGGGTGTCATTTTTTGGAGACCAAATAGTTGAATGCCTCCCACTAATAACTACGCTATCGGCATTCTGCCAGTGCTTCATGCTTATCATATATAAATCATCGATGCTTTGCGCATTCAGCCATTCACCGAAACGCTTTACTTTAGGCCCTAAAGCGCCAGCTTTGCCATAACGTGCAGCATAAGGTTTCAAAAAAAAGAACAGATTTTCCAAAACACGCACAGGTGTATTCTTAAGGATTTTTGCAAAAACAGATTTACAAGGAATGCGGTCTATTTTTTTCCAAACTTCTGGAATGGCTAAATAACGTTTATAGCCAGAAAACAATTCATCGCCGCCATCACCACTTAAACAAACAGTAACATGCTTTTTAGCCATAGCACTGACTAAATAAGTAGGTATTTGTGATACATCAGAAAAAGGTTCATCAAATATAGTGCCTAATTTAGGAATAACATCTAGCGCATCATTTGATGATAAATATTGCTCGTGGTGATTTGTACCTAGATAATTTGCCACTTCTTTAGCATATTCGGCTTCATTATAACCCGGCACATTAAAACCAATTGAGAAACTATTTACCGGCTTATTGCTTTGACTTTGCATTAATGCTAAAACCAAACTTGAATCTATTCCACCAGATAAAAAGCCTCCAAGAGGTACATCAGAAGCCATTCTCAACTTAACAGATTTTTTGATGGCCGCTTCCAAAGCTTCAATCGCTTCATTTTCGCAACTAAACGTGTTTTTCTTAGCGCACTCTATTTGTGCAGCCAAATCCCAATAGCTATCAAGCGCAACCCCATTACCTAAAGAAAAGGTTAAGATGCCACCTGGTGGGATTTTTTTTATATGAGTGTAGATAGATAAAGGTGCTGGAATGTAACCGGTTTCAAGATGGTGCGTTAACGCACTGCGATCGATTGTTAATTCTAAATCAGGATTAGACTCAAGCGCCTTAATTTCCGAAGCAAAAGCAAATACCCCATTACAATAATAATAATAAATGGGTTTTTCACCAAGACGATCCCTCACCAAAGTAAGTGTGCGCTCGGAAGCATCCCAAAGAGCAAAGGCGAACATGCCATTAAACTTCTCTAAAGCTTTATTAAGACCCCATTTTGATATAGCCTCCAGCATTACTTCGGTGTCGGAATGCCCTTGCCACTCGGTAATATTAAGTTCAGCCCGTAACTCTTCAAAGTTATAGATCTCACCGTTAAAAACTATAGCAAAACGATTATCTCGACTGTGCATAGGCTGATGGCCTGTTGCCGTTAAATCATGAATAGACAGCCTTCTATGTCCTAAAGTCAAGGAATCTTTCTGCCAAATACCAAAGTCATCAGGCCCTCTATGCAAGATAGCATTGAGCATGTTATTCATAATATATTTAGCCTGACTAGGTGTCTTTTTTAGATTATAAATACCCGCAATTCCGCACATACTAATCCTAACTCCTATCTAGATCAGTATAGAGGTCTTGATATTGACATACCATTTTATCCAACGAATACTCATTTATAATTCTTTGGCGCAAATGTATTCCGATCTTTTCACGCTCTAATTGGGATTTATTAAGTATTTCAATTAACTTATTCGCTAAATCTTCATGATTGCCTACTTTCGCAATTGGGACGCTTTTCCCACCTAGAACTGAAGCATCTCCCGCATCAGTAGATACGCAAGGAATGCCTGCAAGCATAGCCTCACCTAAAGAATTTGGAAACCCTTCACTTCTTGATGGCAAGCAAAATAAGTCCATTGATTTTAAACAAGTTGGAATATCAGAACGCTCACCGAGTAGAATAAAATTATTAATATTTGAATGATTATTTATTAAGTGAATAAAATTCAGATTACTATAATCCAACCCTCTGCCGATGAGTAAAAAACGAGCATGTGGAAAAACTTTTAAAACAACCTTTGTGGCCTTCACAAAAACATCTTGCCCCTTAACTTGAGAAAACCTACCCACACAACCCACCACCAACTCATCATCAGTCAACCCAACTTCTTTCTTAAAGCGCGCCAATTTATCTGGCGAGACATCAAACTTACCAACCTCAAAACCATTTGAAATCACAACCATTTTTGAAGCTTGATAACCCAAATCAATATGTTTTTTCTTTGATTTTTCAGCAACAACCACCACTTTGTCAGGAATCATATCAGATAATAAAGCTAGCAATTTTCGAATGCCGGACGTAACATGTGAGCCTTTTTTTAACTCAGTAGTACGAATGCTCCATACAATACTCTTTACCCCGATAATTTTTGCAGCTAGCCCTCCAAGAAAATCTGCATGATAAAGCCAAGTATGCACAACATCAGGCTTATAGCCTTTAATAATTCTACACAAACGCAAGAGAACAAAAAGGATGTTAAAGGGGGTTAAATTTAATGCTATCACCTTATATCCCATCAATTCAATATCCTTGCCTACACTTCCATTGGATGTAAGGGAAATAATCTTGGCATTGAATACCCCTGACGATAATAAATTCTTTAACGAATTTTCAGCACCGCCTACATTCAAACCTGTAATAACATGTAATATTTTCATTAAATATTGGATTCTTCCAAGATAGACGCGTTGCCTTGGAGGACTATATTTTTCTTATGAAAACCTCCTGCTATTAAAAAAATAATAATACTAGGAACAAGAAAGGCAGAGTTTTGTGACATTAAATGAAATAAAATAGCAATATATATGAACGATAAAAAAAATTGTTTTAAAAAATATGTTTTAACAATCATATAAACAATAAAACAAACTAATGCAATTGGTATTGATATACCAAAATTTAAGATCATATCTGCAAATGTACTTTCAGTATAAAAAGTCACATCATTAAAGGCGTTGAATCCAAATAATAATATACTTGGGTTTTCTAATACCAGCAGGAAAAATTCGGACCATCTTTCAAATTTAATTGACGCAGAAAGCAGCTTTCTGGCTAATTGTGATTCGAAATTCTGTGCCAAAAAAAACCACACAACCCCGAATATAAATAAAGAAAATACTACGGCAAAAAGAGGCAAATATCCATTTTTTCTTATAATCCAAAATAATAACCCAAGAAGCCCAATTATGATCCCGCCTGCTGAAAATGTCATCAATAGCAATAAAAATGAAAGAGATGACAAAAAATAATACCACTTCCTCTCTCTGTTAAATAAACCCAATGTTTCTATATGTAGCAACAAGATAAATATTATGGAAAGAATGGCGCCTGCTGCATTTTTTTGACCAAATAAACTATTATTTTGGAATCTGATGTTTTCTAGCTCGTTAGAAATTAAATAATATCTCATTTCAACAATTGGATTCAGTGAAGTATTAAGGCTTACATCCAGTATTCTCGCAAGTGAAAGAAATATTAATGCAGTTAAAACAATTGTTATTGTTTTTTTTAGTTGTATTACACTTAATGAATGAATTAATGGTGCTAACATTAATACAAGCCCTGTGATCATAAAATCCATATCTTGAGTAAAAAATAACATACTTGCATTAAATATCGTCATGATCACACCAAGTCCAAACAAGAACATCGCATCACGACAGATCGGTTTACTAACCACTCTAATAGCTCCTGAAAACAATAAAGCTAAAAAAACGACCGCTAGAGAAATCTTATTAACAATAATATTGAAATGAACTATTTCATAATATCGCTCCTCAGACATTATTGGAATAAAGGCTAGAAATAGATAAACTATAAATAGTATTTTAAAATCAAAATTATATTTTCTAAACCGGCCAATCATCATAATGACCTAAGAAGTCGAAGCATCCTAATAATCGATTCACTTACAATTCTCGATAAAGAGAAATTGTTAGTTAACACTTTGTCGTTAGTTATGTTTTTGAAATCGACAAAACGATCCTTATGTTTACTCACAAAAACAAGGAGTTTTTTTATTTCACTGTCACTCATATTATTAATATGAATGCATATTGTTGAAATTCCGGGGAGCAATCTGAACGGTTTTGAGAATAGTTGTGGAACAAGGACAATATTAAGCAACTTATATGGAAAAAACCCATATCCGTCTGAAATGGCAGCAAAGCCCAGCTCTGACAATGCCTTTAATGTATTTTTATCAAACGAATGGGATGGTGCCATGAAATATGGCTGCCAACACTCCTCACTTTCAAGAATATTTTTGCCTTTTTTAAGAAGTTGATACTGCTCCTTGTAACTACAACCTGCAAACTCAGAATTATTATTTATCTTCAGAATTCCAGAACTTGTTGTTTTATAAAGGTGGTGCGTTCCGTGCTGGAGAATGGCATCGCCATAGCCTTGCCATCTACGAATGTAATCAAAAAAATTATCATCAACAGCCTCTATAGCCAATGACTCATCCAAACATTCTGGCACAACGCCCAAAATCGATTTGACCCCCAGCCCCTCTAATTCTTTTTTTAACGGAAGGAACTTACTCCATGCCATTCCAGGCGTAATATCATCAAATCTTATAATGTACCTAGATGGATACATAATTAAGCCATATCAAATAAATATGTATGCAACTTGTGTTCAATTGCACCTTTTGACATATATGGAAGCTTTGAGTAAAACGATAGGCCATTACTGCAGTTATCGTATGAAAAGCATATGAAGGGCTTAATGTGATCTAGATCTAATTTAAACTTTGTCTTACCCAGTAAAACAAACAGGCCTTTCTTCTTTAAACTAAAAATGTAATAAATTTCATTTTTCTTCATGGTGTAATACCTTGCCTCAGGGTTGTTTTCGAAACGCCATCTCAAAGATCTAATCTTCCAATCTATTACTGTAGAACTCTTTAACATCAAACTTGTAAAATTAACTTTAATCGAGTTGGAATCTTTAATAGCCTTCCAGCCATACTTAACATACGCCGGGCCAGACAAATTATTTGGGTAGTTATAAATCAATTTTCCGTTTAAAACCTGCAAGGCAACTAAAATTGTTTTTCCAAAAATACCCCTACCTTGATACTCTGGTAAAACAGAGGTGTCTACACATTGGTATGCTTCAATGTCACCTATATCCAAGCGCCAAAATACTCTAGTTGAAACAATCTTATCTTCATCTGTGACGACAATATGAAGAGAGTCCCCAAACGGGTTATCACGAAATTTCCACTGAAAATAATTGTCAGGCTTTGTTTGAGAAAAGGTCTCATTAAAACAAGACATTAACTCACTCTCCATAAGGCTACTTACCTCGCTAGTCCATAAGGTGGTTATTTCCATATATCTAATACCCGTTAACAATTACATTGTTAATGATATTTATATATTGAGTATTTTGAAAATCTCTAGTGTACTTCTGAACGTCATCATGAGAAAGATCCCATGTTTTTTTCAACATGCCATGAAAGTGGTAAAAATCTATCACACTAGAGCCACTTTTTGTCTCATGCAACAATGAAATAATATCTGAATTAGGATTGCAAACCGCCATAATTGGCTTTCTTGCGCCTAAGTACTCATAAAGCTTTGCTGGTATATTCTCAACTGAATCTTCTCCCATTCCCTCAACCATTAACAAAAAGTCTGCTTGAGACTGGTATTTATATACATCATGTATTGGAATTAATCCCAGCCATTCTGTAAAAATGGGATTCCCTCCATATTCTATTGGATTCTGCGCCGATGCAACTTTTAAAATTATATTGTATTCACCTCTAAGCCTCTCAATATGGTTACAAATAATATCAAGCATTCTGTGTTCAGACAATGTTCCAGAATAAAAAATTGTTATAAAGTTATCATTCTTTTTTGCACTAACTCTCTTTAATTCCTCTTTATCAATGCCATTAAAAACTAAATTAACATCCCTCCTGTAAAAATCCTGCGCATATTTTTTAGCAGTTGGACTTACAACAACAACTTCTTTAGCAAAGTTAGTTATTCTTTTATCAATAAACCGATCAATATAATCAAGTAAAAAAACTTTTTTCTTTCTGCCAAAGTTAGACATCAAGTCTCTAAACTCAATAATCAACGGAGTCTTGTAAATTATGGAAGCAAAAACTCCCAAAAAAACACTTGCTGAAGACTTATACGAAGAGATAATCACATCATATTTTGCATCCCTATTCTTGTGTATAAACCTAACTGCATTATATGAAAAGTTAGAAAAGAGTGTTTGATCGATGGATCTTACATAAAGCGATAAATTTATTCTGAATTTTTTCTTCTGTGGAATTACTTTATTCTGTCGACTCTCTATGCTTACACCAATTTCTTTACCCAGATAAAAAGCATTATTGTCCTTCTCCCCTTGCCAATTAGTGGTGAGTACATTAACAAAGAAGCCTTTATCCTCAAGAAATTTTTTTAAAGCAGAAACCCTTTTTGCTCCAACCGATTTTGATGGTGGATAATAATGAGAAATAATGAGAACTCTCATTATTTCTTACACACCATCATAATATTCCAACCCAATTTTCTAAACATTCTCCTTTTCATGCAGAATTTATCAATACTATAAAGAAAGCTTGGCCCTCTTGGGCTGATCCAAGGAAATAATCTTGAGGCTAATTTGTAAGGAAAGATGTAACCCGAATTAAATTGACATGAATGAAAGCCAACTTTTTTTGCTATTATGTTCAATATTTTTGGAGTGTAAAATCTAACGTGTGTTCTATCCCATCCCATCCATTTTACCGATGGATGTAGTATTTTTCGTAAACCTCCTTCGAGAACATAGTTAAAGCTATTGGAATTTTGCGTGGTCAATATTAAATTTCCTTCTTTTTTAAGGGAAGAGTAAAAATTCATAATAAGGCTTAAATCGTCATCTATATGCTCAATTAAATCTTTAGATACAATAATATCAAAATGATCCGCATATAAACCCTGATCGAGAGTGGTTGCACAATGTGTAGTTATATTGACGTTTTCTTTTTGAGCATAATGCTTGGCTGCCTGCAAAGCATCACTTGATGCATCAACCAGTGTTACGTTGTGTCCTTTTTTTGCAAGTTCAATTGCAACAATTCCCACTCCGCCACCATAATCACAAATCTTAAGCTGTTTATCTTTCTGAATCACGCTCAAAATTCTACTTAAGTTAGTCTTGTTATAGATGTCTTGATACAAATTAAGATATTTATTTAAAGATTTTTTAACGTCAGACTCTGTGCTCCAGTGCCCTGGTGAATATTTATTGTAATTTCCCATACTCAATACCTTTTTATAACTTTAGCTGGATTTCCTGCTATAACTATATCTTCATCATTAAAACTTTTAACAACAACGCTACCAGCCCCAACTATTGTGCCTTTTTTTAAAACAACCCCAGGCAGAATAACTGAGTTTGCTCCAAGCCAACAATGCTGATGTATCTCAATCTTATTGTCAAAAACAGCCTCAGAGAAGAAATTATTCAAATCATGATTACCACTAATAATTTTTACTCCAGGCGCAATCAGTACACTACTATCAATATCAACACCATTAGACCCTTGAATCAATATTCCACCATTTAACGCCAAACATTTATATAACTCAAACTCATTTCCCTTAATAACAACTTTTGCAGGAGCTGTAATCTTGCTTGTAAAATGAACTTGATAAGGAAACCTACGCGATATCCCAAAAAACCTCTGAAAAATAATATTAACAATGCAGACACCAATCGTACTTCTGGACATTACTCCAGATTTTCTTAATCGATATATTGATCTAAATAATCTATTAAACATTGCTAGAGTTGGGTGTTCTCAATATAAGAGTTAATGTTGTTACACATATTTGATATATTTTCTTTGCTCATTAGCATATCGTTGGAATTACCACTCTCTTTTGGACTAATCAGGAAAAAGTTACCTGAAACTTTTAAAACATCTTCGCAGAATGCTAACGGAGTTGTTTCTTTGTCGTTTTCTATTTGATGCTTATACCATTCACTCAATAAATTTTCACCTAATTGAGTCCACTGTTTTCCTCGGAGGAATGCCTCTAAACACACAGTGCCAGTGACAGAGTATATATGGCTAGCACCATTTATCATTTTTTTTGTATCATAACTCGCAGCTATAAAATCCACAAAAGGTTTTTTCTTCATCTTCAGATAAAACTTTAATGGCCTATAACCCAATACGGCTGGATGCTCTTTCAAAATCAACCTGTTACTGCCTGTACGTGAGATTAATATCTTATCAACTGCTCTTTCCTGATCTATATAGAAAGGGGCGGGCGTGTTGATCGATGACTCAGGTGAAAAGTGTATAGGAAAGGCGTCATACTCCTCTGGTAGATTGATTATTGGCTTTATAAATAATGCCTCCATTGCTTTGTATTTTATATTGTGATAACTAACAAAAAAATTCTGGAAATAGACCTGGAATTTAGTCCATATGCGCAATGTTTGATTATGTCTTTCTTTCCCTAGTTTTAACTTTATATTATTAAAAAGTCGAGATACAGGGTGGGAGACTTCAATATCTTCAAATACATCTAATCTTTCCTTATCAATATTAGCACCATAAAAAGTTACTCTTTCATTTCTAATAGAATCTTTAAGTAATTTTTTGGCCTCTCTTTGGTAATCTTTCTTTATTGCGTGTGTAAATATAGGGAGTGTCTCATTGCAACTATTTGAAAAAAAAGATACTTGTAGACTTCTACCATGAGAGTAACACATTGTCTTAATGCCTAATTGCAAAGCGATTTCATAAGCCAACATCGCATCAATTGATTCAATAATTGGAAATATAAGATAATTTGGAGAAGTTTCCTTGAGCCATTTCATTATTACAACGCCCATTGTGTTCACAATTTTTTCCTGATAGCTTGCAGAATATCTTTTGTAATGATTTTTGTCTGTGACTAGTACTTTAGCTAAATTTATCTGAGGAAATGAATTAGTCAATTCAGTGCCATCTAATGATTTGCACAACTGGTTGAAATTGTCAAATAAATATCCCGTATTTAAAAATCTATCATCGGTTCTACATATTTTAAATGCCTTGTCATTGGCGCAAAACGCGTAGAGTTCATATTCATGTAAATATTCTGAACAATGTCTTAGCACTCTCGCATAATTCCCACTCATATAGAATCCGACTTTAATCATGACCCGCTAGCCTTCTAATAATTTATGAATTATTTTTATGATTCTAGATCCAGTATTTCCATCCCACTTTGGAGGAATAGAACCATTTTTCCAGTTACCATCAAATAATATTTTCAAGAATTTCGGCAACATTGCAGGATTAGTACCAACAAGCTCGTTAGTCCCAAGATCTATAGTTTCTGGCCTCTCGGTATTATCTCTCATTGTCAGGCATGGGACATTAAACATAGTCGCCTCTTCGGATATTCCACCAGAATCTGTTATAACTGCGAAAGAGTTTTTTACTAGGTAATTGAACTCAAGGTACCCTTGCGGTGGTACAAATTTAATGAATGACAAATTCATCTCCAATTGATCCAATATACTATTTGTCCTTGGATGTACTGGGAAAATAACTTGCATTCCATTGGTATTTTCATCTATCGTCTTCAGTATTTCTAGAAGATTATTGGGATCGTCAACATTTGCTGGTCTATGCAAAGTTAGAACAATATAATTTTTATTTGTCAGATTATATTCAAACCAGAAATTTGGCTTGCAAAATCTTGGCGACTGATTAAGCAATGTGTCAATCATAGTGTTGCCAACAAAGAAAATATTATCTGATTTAACGCCTTGTGACAATAAATTTTTGTTTGCCAACTGGCTAGTGGTAAAAAACCAGTTTGTTATTGAATCTGTTACTACTCTATTAATTTCCTCTGGCATGTTCCAATCGTATGAACGAATGCCCGCCTCAATATGGGCAACCTTAACTCCAGATTTTTTTGCTACAATTGCACAGGCCATCGTTGAATTAACGTCACCTACCACAATACAAACAGCAGGTTTTTCTTTTATCAAGACTTGTTCATAACCAACCATTATCTTCGCAGTTTGCTCTGCTTGCGTCCCGCTACCAGCGCCTAAGTTAATATCTGGCTTTGGCAGGTCCAGCTGCTCAAAAAAACTGTCCGATAAAGATGGCGAATAATGTTGTCCAGTATGAATTAATCTGTATTTAATTACTGATTTCTCTAGCTTTATCGCCCTCACAATTGATGCCAATTTGACAAAATTTGGTCTAGCGCCTGCAATTAAATCAACCAAAACCTCGCTTTGTCTATTCATTATGTTCATCCCAAGAATTCCATATATTATTTATTTTTCCATCTTTAAGCTCTACAATCTGATCACAGTTTTTTAGCGTCGTTGTTCGATGAGCAATAATTAGTACAGTTATGTTTTTATCAAGTTTCTCAATAGTCTCCATGATTCTGCTCTCTGTCTCACTGTCGAGCGCACTGGTTGCTTCATCTAAAATAATTACATCGGTCTTTTTATAAAGTGCGCGAGCTATGCCAATACGTTGGCGTTGACCACCTGAGAGACGAATACCCCTTTCACCAACAAAGGTTTGATATTTGTCAGGCCATGATTCAATAATATCTTCAATTTGCGCCTGTCTAGCAGCATTGACAACAGACTCGTAATCTATTTTGCCCTTGGGTATGCCAAATGCAATGTTTGCTTCAATACTGTCATCTGTTAAAAAGATTGCTTGGGGCACATGTGATATATTTCTTTGCCAAGATTGAGTATTTAAATCAGTAATTTCAACACCGTCAACCAAAAACTTACCCTGCGTTGGAGGCAACAAACCCATAATAATATCTATTAGTGTACTTTTTCCACTACCTGTAACACCCACAAATCCAACTCTACTGCCTTTTTTAATTTCAAGATTAATATTTGTTAATACAATAGGGGTATCGTTTCCATAATGAAATCCCAACCGCTCAAGTACTATATTTTTACTAAATTCGAACGGGGTTACTGTATAGCTCTCATCGGCATAATTTGGCAATGGTTGACTTAATAATATGTTGATATCGTTTAGTGATTCACTACTACCACGCAAATTTGCAACAGCTGCATAGGCCTGCTGCAGAACGGGCAGCATACGTTGCGCACCAATCGCAAAAGTTCCCAATATAGGAATAACGCTCTTACTCTCATTGACATCACCAATTAGAATATATGCAAACGCTGCAATAAAAACCATGCTTAAAGCCTCCATTGCAAATCTAGGACTACCAGCAATGAATTGGTTTTCACCTTGTGCCTTTCTTAATGGGTAATCAGAATTTTTATACATCTTGCAATATATTTCTTGATAACCATCAATCAATATATCTCTAATTCCACCCAACCCCTCTTGCAAAAACTTAACCACTTTGGTTGATTCCTGCGCCACTTTTACACTATTCTTGGAAAGTCTATGACGAGTTAAAAGTGCCACTATCATGTATAGAGATCCAAAACCAAATACCGCAATAATAGCAATATACGGATCAATCAATAACAAGGCAATAAGTACAAATAACAACATAATACTTGAACTAATTATAGTCAGGACTGGCAAGACTACACTATAGACAATGGTACTGATTTTGGTTGTTATGCTATTTATCACTTCACTACTATTGCGACTAGCATGGACCAAATAAGGTTGATATAGTGTTCGTTTGTAGATATTGACACTAAAATCAGCGCCAATCATTACCGAGAAATTAATCGTAAAATATAGCAATAATAGCCTTACTGCACCAGCAAACAAAGCGGCGATAGAAAAGATAATAGTCAATGGAAGTTGTAATTCTTGAGGTCTTGAAGCCTGTAGATAATCAGCCAATATCTGCACAACTGGATACTCAAATACCAGCTCTGGTGCAACCAATATACCAAGAAACGGTAGCACCGAACCTATACTCACAACCTCAGCTATCGATGCAACCATCATTAAAAACAACAAACGGAAAAACTGCCTTTTCCTAGTAATACCAAAATGCGCCCAAAGTTCAATCAATGAGTGAATTAATGTCGTCATAATTAGGTAAGGTTGTTCGCAGAAATACTCAAATATTCAACAATCACACCACTGGCATAGGTTCTTGTCACTCTCTCGATAATGTCTATGTTTAAATTAGCCTGTTGATACATTACATTTCCAGATCCATAATCTAAAATACATATTTTCATACTCATTTCAAAATTCGAATAGATATAAATGCCTCGGCATAATCCACACCAACAGAATTACCTCTTAATGCATTTAAACGAAGTGCATTATCAACACTTCTACTGTGTGGCTGTTGATGCATTTCTTTAGAATATACTTCCAGAACTTGTTTTTTAAGATCAATATAATCTGTTATATCTACAAATATATTAGGATTAAAAGATTCAACTCCTGGCGTCTGCCATTCAGTACTTGAAAGAACTTCGAATGCATAAATTTCTTTAACACAAAAACCTGGCTGTGGCCGACAAGCAGTTATTACTGCTTTATGTGTAATTTGATGATCTATATTTAAATCACCAATATGATGTGTATAGATAACTTTTGGCTGAAGCTGTGTAATTTTATCTTCAATTTCTTTAACTACATCCAATAATGGAATTGAATCCATTTTATTGTCGGGAAAATTAAGACTTGTAAAAGAGCTTACCCCTAAAATTTGAGCAGCATCTTGTGCTGCAGTTAATCGTTCTTCAGCGTTATTTTTACTTTCAATTCTTGACGCTACACCATCTGTCATAAATAACAGATGGACACTATCTCCTTCAGCGACATGCTTAGCGATTACTCCTGAACAACCCAAAGCCTCATCATCAGAATGCGCCAAAATTGCCAACACATCGACATTCATTTTTTAACTCCAACTAATATATACTCAGAATAAAAAAAATCATTTTCTCCTGAGCAACCTTCAACAGTTTTATTTGTGTGCTCATTGATATATTTAATATCCAAAAAACCATGTTGCCCTTTTAACTCTTCCAAGCTTGCAAAATTAACAACGCCAACGCCATGGAATGTTCCACTGGATATATTTGTATAAGTGCCCTCTTCTAGTTTGTCTCCAGAGATAACACCGTCATTCAACAATTCCAGAGTAGGGTTTTTATCATTAAATCGGAATGTAATAAACACTCCTCCAGATTTCAACACTCTATTTACCTCTTGCAATGCTCTTGCAATGGCCTCTTTGGTTCCGCAATATATACTTTCTCTATCAATCACTATATCCATTGTCTCATCCTCAAAAGGAAGGGCTTCAAAATATCCGTGCCGGATATCAAAGTCCACACTTCTCAATTGGCAGGCTTTTTTAGCTTCTTTTACTATAGTTTCACTGCCATCAACACCGTAGACCTTAAACCCCAACTCCCCCATAAACCAAAGATTATTTCCAGCACCACAACCAACCTCTAAGATATTTTCAACAGGTGTTATTAAATATTTTAGAGAATTAAAGAAAACAGAAACTAATTCACCATATGGATACTTATTAAAGGCGTTCCCTTTTTTGTAATTTTCTTCCCATATGTCGTCAAAATGATTTTTCATAAGTCAGTCCTGTTTAAATAAATTCAGATTTTTACTGTTCATGCAAAAATCTACAATACCCATATGAGGTAAGAAGTCGCCATGCAATTGCGTGTATTGAGGATGTTGATAATTTTGATACTCTACTTCCACACTTTTCTCTTTAAAATCATCCTCGTCTAAATAATCTTTACCCAAGACACCAGAAATATATTTGTCAGCTTGAAAATTCTGACACAAATCTAAAATCAGATCTGACTTTTTACTATCAATATCTAAATCACTACTTTTAACAATTTTAGTATTAATGTTTAATTCTTTCATCCAAAATAACAAATGGTGATAAGTTAAATCAGAAAATAAATCAAAGTCTTCTTTATATAAACTTTCTATTTTTGGATATAACTCATCAAAAAAAGAAGATTTCTTATAATTAAAGAAAATATTCTTTAAATGTTTCTTCTTCCATTGCTGTGAGTTATCAATAACGATATCTTTAATTAAATTATTAGTATGCCCCTTCATTTTTAAAGGAACAGTTAGCCAGGTACTACCTTGCGGTGTTTTTATCTTATTTCTATAACTGTAGCTATTCTTTTCCAATTGAACCGTGTCTAAATAAATAAAAATATCACTATGAATAATTTTATCAAAATAGCCCAACCAAGGCAGGTACGCTGGCTGATGAATAGAGACTATCATTTAATAACCTTGTGCAATTGCTCAATAATATATTCAACATCTTTATTTTTTAATGATGGGTATATCGGCAAAGATAAGGTGGCTTGGGTTAAGTTATAAGCATTCTTATATTTAGATCCACTACCCAATAATTCCCAATCTTCGATAGGAATAATCACATTAACACCTTGTTTTAACAATTTTTCTTTAATTTCTACAGGGTCATTAACCTTAAGAATAGCCCGATAATGCACTGGTGTATTATTTTTACTTTCTATCAAATCAAAGCCGGCTTCCTTGTACATTGAGAATATTTCTTGTCTTCTTATAATAAATTCAGGTAATTTCTTCAATTGAACTCTGCCAATTGATGCTTGAACATCTGTCATCTGAAAGTTAAACCTATATTTTTTATCCCTACGGCAGTCAAAGTCACGGTAATCTCTAACTTTATCAACCAAATCCCTATCTTTTGAAACAAACATTCCGCCTTGCCCACCAGATGTCATTAACTTTGTTGCGTAAAAAGAAAATATGCCAACCTTGCCAATTAAACCGGCCTTCTTGTCGCCAATTGAGGCTCCCAATGACTGGGCGCAATCCTCAATAATATCTATATTCTCAATATTCTGTATGTCACTCAGTAAACCAAACATATGAGGCACAATTGCAATATCTACATTAGCTTTTTGCATCTCATCTAGGCAAATGTTGGGGCTGTCTATCGCATTATCTATCAAAACTTCCTTTGCTTGTGCCATAGCCACAGCGTTGCGTAATGCTGAACATGAATAAGTAGGCATTGCAATAGATTTATTTTGAACATCCAAAGACCAAAGCGCCATAAACAACGCCGATGTTCCGCTAGACAAGGCAACTGCATGTCGCCTTGTCAATCCTAAAAAATCACAAAACTCATTTTCAAACTCTTCAACTTCTGATCCTTGAGCAATATAACCAGATTCAAGTACTTTGGAAACTGCTTGCCGCTCTTCTTCTCCTAAGGTAGGCTTGTTGTGTGCTATCACTTCTTGTAATAGCCTTTCTTAACAACCATTGGGTTACCAACAACCAAAGAATAATCTGGTATATCAATACCTTCAACAATTGTTCCTGCTCCAATAACACAATAATTCCCAATATTTGCACCACCTTTAATGACGCTATGAGAGCCTATAAAAACATTGCAACCAATAACAATATCTTTCCTATCTATTTCATCTGACAAGCCAAGACACCGCTTATGAGAATCCGCCGCATTAATAGTGACAAAGGAAGCAATATCGCAGTTATCACCAATAGTTACGTTGACATAGTTAGCGTTTATTTCAGAAAAACCAGCTATAACAACATTTTTCCCTATTTTAGGATTGCCATTTATCCAAACCAATGGGTGATAAGGGTTTTCCTTAAAGGTAGTAAATTTAGTAAATATTTTCTGAATTATTTTATTGAACATCTTCTAATTCCAGTAAATTGCCTTCAACCAATTTTCGTGAAGCAAGAGAGCCTAACATCTCTTTTATAAGGACAGGTGCTAGCCCACTACCCGCTCTCCTTAAGCCGATATTATCTTCAGTAAGTTCATCGCCTTGTTTGATGTCTTTTAAAATGACAATAGTGCGTCTTGCAAGTTTTCTCATCTCTAACTCTTTTGATGTTGGCTCCACTAAGGCGCTACCCATCATCTTGTAAGATTGATGAATAGACTCAACCCAAGCCTTTAAACTTTCAGGATTTTCAGAGAACCAATGATCTGGGCCTGCCAAATTATTATCTAATGTAAAGTGTTTTTCAAAAAAAACAGCACCAAACCCAACTGCCAAAGATGAGGCCAAGCTTCCTTTTGTATGGTCAGAAAATCCTAAAACCAAATCAGGGAAAGTGTTGGCTAGTGTTTTAAGTTTTAATAAATTCACATCTTCTGACGGTGTTGGGTATTGAGAGGTGCAAAGTAGTAGGATGGTTGGATAACCCTTGGAAGTGCCGAGAGCATCTAACGCTTGATGAACTTCTATCAAATCAGACATGCCACAAGACACAATTATTGGCAGTCCTGTTGCTGAGTAATCTTCTAGTAATGGCAAATTAGTAAAGTCATCAGAGCCCACTTTAATGGCTGGCAAACCTAATTCTAAGAGCATATCCAAATCAGAGCGATTTTGTGGAGTTGATAAAAATAAGATATTCTCATCATCACATTTTTGTTTAATTTGCAACCATTCATCTTTGGTAAATTCATAACGCCTAAACATCTCAAACATAGATTCTGTTACTTCTTTACCTTGAGATTTGTATGTAAAGGTTTGTGTTTTATCGCCACAAAATTCTTCTGCTTTAAATGTTTGGAACTTAACAGAGTCTGCGCCTGATTGCTTGGCAACTTTTATCATTTCAAAGGCTTTTTTTAGTTCGCCATTGTGATTTATACCCACTTCAGCAACAACAAAAGGTTTGCCATAATTCTGTAATTTTTGGCTATTGATTTCAATCATTGGTTATTATATTTTTAATTATTCTATTAGCACCAACCCCATCACAAACACTTTTTGCTTGGCTTGACATTTTTTGCCACAAGATAAAATCATTGATTAGTGTTTGGAAATCTTGTTCAAAATTTTTAACAATTTTCACTGCATTCAACCCTTCTAAATTAGATGCTATTTTTTGTTCATTATCACTGGTAACGAATACCAAAGTTGGTAAACCTAAACAACAACGCTCCCAAGAAGTGGAGCCACCCGCACCTATGGCTAAATCGGCATCTAACATTAATTCTGCCATATTATTAGCGTCAATAATAATCGTGATATTTTCATTTTGAGCATATTGCTTGATCATCTCATTGTGTGGTGACGAACTCCCTAAAACAACTTTAATATCTAAGTCATTATTAATATCTTTCAAAATCTCATGAGTGAGATTCTCTTTATCACTACCACCTAGGCTAATTAAAATATTTTTAATTTCTTTGGTGTTCTTTCTTTTCTCCAATGCTTGACTTCTAAGTTGTGCAAATTCTGGGCGCAATAAAGCATATTCACAGCCTAATAATAACTGACACTCATCAGAAACTTTATCTTTATACTCTTCTTTTTTAATACCTAAATTTTGATTTAGTAAAATATTGCAATCAAATCCCCTGTTGGCTAAATCATCAATAACCATTATTTTTTTAGTAAAGGGCCTTAGTTGTTGATGCCATATTTCATCTAGCGCATAATTATCAACAATCAGCAAGTCTGTATTTTTAGAAATAACCTCTATTGTTTGCTCTGCGTCTTGCTTTTGTGTTGCACCCAACCAATCTAAGTAAATATTATCTGATTTAAAATCAGTATTAACCGGTAGTGTAATAACCTCATGGCCTGTTTGTTCAACTAAGGTATTTAAATTACCGATTAATTCTCTACAAATAAAAGTAATATTATGACCTTGTTGTTGTAGCTCATTAGCCAAAGTCAGGCAGCGCATCACGTGACCTGAACCCATTTGCAAAGAAGCATCAACTCTAAAAACAACTCTCATTAATTTAAGCGTTTAAAGCCATTATGGCACAGCGGACCCTCTAGGAGGGAGTTCACATCTTTACCCTCTTCGCATTCTTTGATGGTTGCAAATATTGGGTCAAGTTCGGCAAAGTATCCATCTATCACTTCTTGTTTATGCTCTGTGCAGGCATAAACACAATTAGCAGCAAGATAACCTTTTTTCAGCATTTCTTGCGTAATTAAGGTCTTATAAGAAAGCGCATTGGATGAATTAAATGTATAGCCACTAAGCGCTGGCAGGCCCCAGGTACTGATACTCAAATCGTGCTTATCTGCCAAGTTCTGCCATTGGCTGGAAATATTACTGCCGATTTGAGTAATAGCTTGCCATGATTTCTCTCGCTCCATCACCTCAAGCGTTTTTAATGCCGCCGTAGGGCCAATACGCTCGGTCCAAAAGGTTGAGCTAATAAAGGTTTGCTGTGCAGCTTGCATAAACTCTTGCCGACCAATGCAAGCAGAAATCGCGTAACCATTGCCTAGGGCTTTAGCAAAAATTGCGAAATCAGGCTCGACATCGTATTTTTTATGCAGGCCGCCAAATGTTTCTCTAAATCCTGAAGTGCACTCATCAAAAATTAAAATAATATTGTTTTCAGTGGCAAGATCCCTTACTTTTTGCAGGTAGTTATCTTTTGGCCCTTCATTTCTAGATACCTCCATTTTAATAGCGGCAATCTCACCATGATTATCCTTAACCAATTGCTCTAATTGCTCGATATCGTTATAGCCAAAAGGAAGTGTTGTGCCTGTCAACCCCCTAGGCACACCACTAGGTTGCAAGCCTGGTAATAAATGCCCATCAAGATTTTTATCATTATTCAAATTCGTAGATAAATACCAATCATGCCAACCATGATAACCACAAATGGCAATTTTATCTCTTCCAGTAGAAGCTCTTGCGATACGGACTGCTATAGAATTAATCTCACCACCCGCTCTAGCAAATCTCACCATATCTGCCCATGGATGTAATTCCACTAATTTCTCGGCTAGATAAACTTCTTCTGGACAGTTGAGGGTCGACATGTTTCCATCTTTAACAGTTTTTATTACCGCCTCATCAACCTCGGGGTGACCATATCCTAGCGTATTGGTGCCAATGCCCATAATGGACATATCAATATATTCTTTTCCATCTAAATCCCAGACTTTACAACCCTTGGATTTACTAAAATAGGCTGGCCATTTTCCAGGCAAATACATTTCTGGCCTTTTAGAAAGTAACATATTGCCGCCAGGAATAACTCTCTTGGCTCTCTTGTAAAGTTTTTGACCTGTGTTCATAGCTGCACCTTCATTATTTTTTATGTGTTGATTTTCTGCAAACAATGTAGGTTGTAACTCTCTCAACTCCAAAACTTGCTCCCAATTAAAAAATATGTCAGGTGAAAAATGTTCAAATATACTAGTCACCACAACCAAATCTTCCGGCTCATCTACTGACCACCGCTGATTGGACAAATCTTTGGTATGTCGCATTGAGGATTTTGAAAAGCTATCAGAATTACGAATATAAGGTGTTACATGCTCTTTATCAAAATTAGAGTTTGTTTCATTATTTGCGCGCTCAATAGACTCAAATGACATAACTTCAATATCTAGCCCATCTGGATATGTTGCTGGATTGATATTTGAAAAATAATCTACATTAGAGTTTTTATATCCCTTAATACATTCATCAACCAATACAGAGTCTACTAAAGGGCAATCACCCGTAATACGCACAATAACATCTGCACCAGAAAATTTTGCTGACTCATAAAATCTACTTAAAACGTCTTTTTCACTGCCTCTTGTGCATTTATAACCCAAGGACTCTACAACTGATTGCAACTGATCATTTTTCTTTTCTTCAGAGGTTGCAACTACAATTTCATTCAATTCACTAGATTGGGACAATCTAGCTAACAGGAGCTCAATCATTGGCTTTCCAGTAATAGATCTTAACACTTTCCCTGGCAACCTGGTCGACCCCATCCTTGCCTGCACTAATGCTACAACTTTCATAACTTACTCCAATTTGATGGATTTAATAAATCTTCATCATAAATAGGGTGTGCGTTTAAATCACTTTGTTCTTTTACAGATGAAACAATTTCTCTTAACTGCCTCTCACTATTAACACCCACCAAAACCTTATCTATTTCTTTAATATTTAAAGCAAAGTTAAGTGCATATTCCAACAAAGATAATCTACTTTCCTTAACCATTGCATAGTACTCGTCAAACTGACTTTTCCACGTGGAAAAATAATCTGAAAGATTGTCAAAGTCTAACAATACCCCCTGTAAAAAAACACTCCTAGCATGAATCTCTATATTTTTATCCTTTAATGCTTGTAACTGCCCCCCTTCAATAAGACGTGTATCAAATACATTAAACGGCAACTGAATTAAATCAAAGTCAAAGTTACTCAATAAAAAATCAACTTGACTAGGTATATATGTCGAAAAGCCAATTTTCTTAATCAAACCTTCCTTTTTTAATTTATTTAACTTATCAAACAAAGTATTAAATTGTGTATTTTCTATATCACTAATATTATGAATCAACAAACCTTCTATTTGTTTTTTGTTAAGGGCTTCTAGTGACTGGTAAAAACCATCTACAACTTTATTGATTCCATTATTAATAGAAATAGTTTTAGTAATAATTTGGAAATCATTACCTCCAACCCTGCCCAAAACTCGCTCACTGTCTCCATAAGCAGAAGCCGTATCTAATGTATTAATTCCATTGTTTTTGGCAAAATCCAAAATACTTTTAACTTTGTCTATTGTTACTTGTCCTTTTTGATTAGTAACACCATAATCTAAACCAAATTGAACTGTCCCTAGTGCCAGCTTACCCACTGATATCAACCTCTAGATGTGGCTGTACATAAACATACCCAGAAAACCCCTCCTTAAAATGAGAAATTGACAATTCTTTATCTGTTGGACTGTCATCATCAAGTGAATTCATTTTTTGGCCAATATAGTACACCTTGCACCCTTTTTCTTTAAGTGTTTCAATTGCTTTCATTTGCACACCATGCCCAATAGGCTTGTCAAACAATTCTCTTTTATAAGCGCCTATAGAATAGCATCCCATATCTTTTGTATAGGTAAATAATCCCGCACCTATCAAAACATTTTTATCTCTCACAGTTACCAAGAAAGCTTCCTTATTTTTTATTTGCTCTTTCTGAATATTCCAAGTTTTTCTAACTCTTGTCTCTCTTCCTGACACTTTCAAATGCAGCAATCTAAATTCTTCAAAAACATGCTCAATATCATTATCACACACATCAATATCCCATTCTTTTAAAGCTTTATTCACCAATGGCTTGTAGCTCTTTCTAAAACTCAGCCTAATACTTTCAATTGTTAGCCGCAAATCTATTGCCAATTGGTGCGTTAAAAAACTTTTACTTGCTCTATCAAGCCATAGAAGATACCATCCAGATAAAGTTGTACCAAACTCAACTAGGTGAACTTTTTTTATCTCTAATTTTCTAGCAATATAATAAATAATTTCTAGTATTTGCTTTTCTATTCGCTTCTTTGCTTTCTTTGCAATGTTGTTAATAAATAATGGCTTGATTAAACTATTGCCATTACTACTTAAGGACCAGTTATTTTCATTTTTATGAATAAATAGGGGGAATACACCTATTGGCCTTTTATTTTCGTACAATATAAAGGATAGGTTCACTCCTTCAAAATATGAACTGTAATAATCAACCGTACTTTTTAAGTGAAACACTGAAACATCAGAAGATTTATCTAAAACTTCACCCCAATCCACTAGATTAAAACTAACATCATTAAAATTATGTGTAATGCTGTTTTTCAGAGCTTCGACCATTTCTATATATTACTGATCACTTTTAACTGATCATCGCTTGTTAGATCAGCATATATCGGAAGACTTAAACAGTTTTTATAAAAATTATCACTATTTTCTAGAGCCTGTTGATTATAAAAAGGCTGTAAATTCACAGGAATATAATGCACTTGTGTCATAATATCTTGTTCTTTTAGTCTCTGAAAAGTCTTCCTTCTGTTTTCAAGTCGTATGACAAACAAATGCCACGACGACTCGGTATCAGGGTGTTGATATGGCAACATACTATCATTTAACTCATCGAAATATTGTTTAGCAATTTCTCTACGTTTTGAGACAAAACTATCTAATCGTTTTAACTGACTAATACCTAAAGCCGCCTGAATATCAGTTAGACGATAATTAAAGCCTAATACTTGTTGTTCATAATACCAATCGCCATCACTTTTATTCTTAAACTTAAGGGGATCTTTAGTAATCCCATGACTTCTTAACATGGTCACTTTTTCATCTAATTGCTTATTATTTGTAGCAATTGCACCACCTTCGCCAGTGGTTATCATCTTGACTGGGTGAAAACTAAATATCGCCATATCGCTATATTCACAACTGCCAACTTTTTTATCTAGATATTCACCACCTAAAGCGTGGCAAGCATCTTCGATCACTTTAAAACCATATTCTTTAGATAGCCTCCAAATGTCTTTCATTTCGCAACTTTGCCCTGAAAAGTGAACAGGTACGACTATTGTTGGAAGCTTATTATCTTTTTTAGCTTGAGCTAATTTTTCAGTCAAACTCTCAATAGACATATTATAAGTTTTGGGATTAATATCCACAAAATCAACAGTTGCACCGCAATACAAGGCAGCATTTGCCGTTGCCACAAAGGTATTAGGTGTTGTCCATACAATATCACCCTTCTTTAAACCAATAGCTAAATACGCTAAATGTAAGGCCGCTGTGCCATTACAAACTGCTTTTACATATTTAACACCGCAATAATTAGAAAGGCTTTCTTCAAACTCTACAACCTTAGGGCCTTGTGTTAAAAAATCTGATTTTAGAACACCGATAACAGCATCTATATCTTCTTGATTAATACTTTGTCTGCCATAAGAAATCACTTTTATATATTTCCAATTTTATTGCGATTTTTTTCAATCCAGTCTTGCAATTCAGAAATTTCCATCCATTCTTTATTACTGTCAGAACAATACATGAAGTTCGGCTCAACCTTAACGCCAGTACCTATTCTTTCTGGGTCATGACTCCATTCATTAATAGAGGGTAAAATCTTAAAATGTCTTGGATATTCATAGGTGTAGAGAGCATCTTCTGGCCCAATCATTTGCTCATGTAATTTTTCACCTGGCCTAATTCCAACCTCCTCTTGTTTTGCTTTTTCGTTAACGGCCAACGCAACATCTGTAACTTTCATGGAAGGAATTTTCTTAACGTAAATTTCACCGCCTTTCATATCGTCAAAAGCATGCCAAACTAGCTCGACACCCTCTTCTAGTGAAATCATAAATCGAGTCATTCTATTATCTGTAATTGGCAAAACACCATCATTGTCAATTGACATAAAAAATGGGATAACAGAGCCGCGTGAACCCATAACATTGCCATATCTAACTACTGAAAAGCTTGTATTATGGCTTCCAGTATAGGAATTTCCAGATACAAATAACCTGTCAGATGTAAGTTTGGTTGCTCCATATAAATTTGCAGGACTGCTTGCCTTATCAGTAGACAGGGCTACGATACGCTTAACACCTTTGTCAATACATGCATCAATAAGGTTCATTGCACCAATCACATTAGTTTTTACACACTCAAACGGATCATACTCGGCCGTAGGGACAATCTTTGTAGCAGCGGCGTGGACCACATAATCAATACCATCTAATGCGCGGTATAGCCTGTCTTTATCGCGAACATCTCCAATCATAAAACGGACACGAGGGTCGTCTTTAAATAATTTAGCCATTTCCCATTGTTTCATCTCATCTCTAGAAAATACCACAATCTTTTTAGGATTGTATTTTTCTAAAGTCATAGGAATAAATGTATGGCCAAATGACCCCGTTCCACCTGTAATCAATATATTTGAATTGGTTAACATATAATAATCTACCTATTTAAATCTACCTACATACCAATCCATTGCCTCATTCATCCCCTCGGATATCATGTGCCTTGGTTGGTAATTTAATAATTTCTGAGCCTTATCAATATTTGCCTGAGAATGCCTAACATCTCCCTCTCTAAAGTCTCTATAAACCGGCTCTTTCTTTTCTAAACCCTCTGTTCGCTGAATAAGTCTTTCTTCTATCATTTGATAAAGCTTGTTAAGGCTTGTTCTGTCATTAAGGGCTACGTTGTACACCTGATCAGTAGCGTCATCGTTATCAGTGGTTGCCGCTAAAAGATTCATCTGCACCGTGTTATCAATATAACAAAAGTCTCTACTCGTCTCCCCATCGCCATTGATGAACACATCTTCTTTATTTAAGATAGCTGCCACCCATTTTGGTATGACTGCAGCGTATGCGCCATTTGGATTTTGTCTTTTACCAAAGATGTTGAAGTATCTTAATCCTATGGTTTTAAATCCATAGGTCTTTGCAAATACACTCGCATAAAGCTCGTTAACAACTTTAGTCACCGCATAAGGGCTCAAAGGGTTACCAATCTTATCTTCTACTTTTGGAAGGTCTGGATGATCTCCATAGGTAGAGCTCGATGCTGCGTAGACAAATCTCTTTACGTTTGCATCTTTACTAGCAACAAGCATGTTTAAAAAGCCATCAATATTGGCTCTGTTGGTATTAATAGGATTTTCAATTGATCTAGGAACCGAACCTAATGCTGCTTGGTGTAGTACATAGTCAACACCGCTGCACGCCTCTTTACAATCACTCAGCTCTCTTATATCGCCATTAATAAACTTAAAGTTACTGTTTAAGTCTTTACCAGTAACCTTATTAGCATCTTGGATTGCTTGATCAATATTATGCTGGTAACCGGTATCAAAGTTGTCTAATCCCACAACCTTTTGATTAAGAATCAATAGCTTTTCTAAAAGGTTAGAGCCAATAAAACCAGCAACGCCAGTAACCAGCCAAGTGCTTTGATTATTCTTTAAATGTTCTTGCAGTTGTTCGTATGTAGTCATTTACAGCCTTCCATCTACTTCGTTGGCATCTAACAAGTACTTAATATCATAAAGGACATGGCTGTCTTTGCCAAAGGATTTTATTTGCTCTAATGATAACCCTTTAAATTCATCATGTGCAACTGCCAATAATATTGCATCATATTTACCTTGTACCGGTTGATCGATTGGCTTAATACCGTACTCATGTACAGCCTCACCCTTATCCACCCATGGATCATACACATCTACATTACAATTAAAACCCTCAAACTCTTCAACTAAATCTACTACACGAGTATTACGGAGATCAGGGCAATTTTCTTTAAACGTTAGACCCATGATTAATACGTTTGCATCCACAACATGAATGCGCTTCCTAACCATGAGTTTTGATACTTGATCTGCCACATAAGACCCCATACTATCGTTCAGTCTACGGCCTGCGAGAATCATTTCTGGATTATAGCCAACCTCTAATGCTTTGTGAGTTAAGTAGTATGGGTCAACACCAATACAGTGCCCTCCCACTAAGCCCGGCCTAAATGGTAAAAAATTCCATTTAGTGCCTGCAGCTTCTAATACGGATTCAGTGTCAATATTTAATTTGTCAA
>Ga0206681_10000320_pt1 | contig 27804 bp, 25 predicted proteins | sample M150012015metaG_FD_161048 | JGI IMG/M metagenome (GOLD analysis project Ga0206681, IMG submission 161048) | Ammonia-oxidizing marine archaeal communities from Monterey Bay, California, United States - M1 500m 12015 | ecosystem: Environmental > Aquatic > Marine > Intertidal zone | place: USA... | reverse complement strand
TCTGTCAGTTCAGCCATCGCAAGGGACCAGGTCCACGGAACCACTGCGCTCTCGCTCCTGCCGGCCTCCAGGCATCGAGCCGCCTCGAGAATCTGGTATTCGAAACCGTTGATGTCGTGTGGCTCGAGAACTTCCTCCGCGCGACCACCCTCCACGGGGTCGAATACCATGCGCTCTGCACGCCAGAATTCCGGAATCTCCACGACTCCAGCAGAGCCGACGACCCGGGCGGTCGAAGAGAGGTCGACGTTGAGCGCCGACCTGAGATATGCCGATCCGCCTCCGGTGAATTCGGCAGTCAGGCTCAGGTAGGAGTCGACGCCACTGGCCGACAACTCCGCTTCTGCCTCGAACGAGACGGGCGTGCTGTCGAATACCAACTCCGCGAGGGTCAGTGGGTAGATGCCGAGGTCGAGCAGGCTGCCTCCGGCCAACTCGGAAGACCAGAGTCGGTTGGTCGGCTGATACGGGGTGCTGAACCCGAATGCCGCCTCGACTGTTCGGATTTCGCCTAGCCGACCTTGATTGATCCACTCCCTGAGTCGTCGCAGAACCGGGAGGTGTCGGGTCCACATCGCCTCCATCAGGAATGCCCCGGACCCCCTAGCTGTGTCGAGCATCTGGCGGACCTGGGTGGCGTTCGCTGCCATCGGCTTCTCGCACAGCACGGGAACTCCGGCCGGCAAGAGGGCCAGGGCAGCATCGCGATGTCCGCTGTGCGGCGTGGCGACGTAGACGGCGTCAACCTTGTCGACGAGGCCGGATGGATCGATGCCGGCTTGGCTGATTCCATGACCTGCAGCGAATGCAGCGACCCTCGAGGGATCGCGGCCGACGATGGCGACCACCTCGTGGCCGACACCCCTGGCTGCATCCAGGAACTTCGGGACGATTCTCCCGTGCCCCACGACCCCCCAACGCATCAAACCGGTCCCGCTCGGGATCAACCGTTCTCAGTCGGGTTGCCCTGGTGGAAGTCCATGACCCAGCCCGTGTCCGTTCGATGCCAGATCGAACTTCGGTTCACTCGTCCTCCGTTGTACTCGATCTGATCGGTGGCCAGCACGTGGGAGTCGCCCAGGTTCGTGCACCTGAAATCGTGCAAGGGAAGGACAGCATTGATCTCACCCACCTCGGCGTCGAGTACCTCACCTCGGTCGTAGCGGCGACCCGACAGTCCCAACTCGAAGAAGTCCGACGCCAGGTGGGCGTCCATCCACTCACGATCTCCTCGGGTGTCCGAGCGCCACGTCCCTTCTTCGAGGCCCTGTAACTCCTCGAGGTCGGACAGTCTCAGCACCCGGTCAGAATGCCACACTCGACTCCGACCCGCGCCCTGCCTCCTCACAGCGTGTCTCTGACTGGAGTTGCGGTCCGGTGGTAGGGAACTCGGCTCCGGGCACGTCGGGCGCCGGGGTGGGACGGTCCCGGGGGCCGTGCCTCAGGCCTGGATGACGATGAGGCGTTCCTCTGTCATCTCGCGCACTGTGTAGGAGGGGCCCTCCCGGGTGTTGCCGGAGTCGCGGATCCCGCCATAGGGCATGTGGTCGGCCCTCCACGACGGTGATTCGTTGATCATCACCCCGCCGTACTCGAGGACCTCGGCTGCCCGCAGGGCCTTGGACAGGTCGTTGGTGAACACGGCGGCCTGCAGCCCGTAGGTGCTGGCGTTGGCCCGGTCCAGGGCGTCCTCGAAGTCGGTGTAGGTGGCTATGCCGACCACCGGTCCGAACACCTCGATGCAGCTCACCTTCATGTCGTCGGTGACGCCGGTGAGGATGGTGGGGGCCAGCACGCCGTCGACCATGGTGCCGCCGCAGACCAGGGAGGCGCCGGCCGCGGTGGCCTCGTCGATCCACGAGGCGACCCGGTCGGTCTCGCCGGCGTCGATCAGCGAGGAGAGGTCGGTCGTCGGGTCTGCGGGGTCGCCCACCTTCAGCGAAGCCGCCTCGGCGGCCATGGCCTCGGTGAAGGTCGTGGCGATGTCCTCGTGGACGTAGATGCGCTGCGTGGAGATGCAGGTCTGGCCGGAGTACCCGAAGGCGGCACCCTTCAACTTGGCTGCGGCGACGGCCACGTCCACGTCGGGCTCGATGATGATCGGCGAGTTGTTGCCGAGCTCCAGGGAGACCTTCTTCTTGGGTGCGGTAGCCCTGATGTTCCAGCCGACGGGCGGCGATCCGGTGAAGGTGATCATGGCCACGTCGTCGTGCTCGACCATGTGGGCGGCGGTCCGGCCGGGACAGGTGACGACGTTCAGCCAGCCGGGGGGAAGGCCGCACTCCTCGAGCAGGACCTCGGCCAGGCGGATGGCGGTCAGCGGGGTGGAAGATGCCGGCTTCAGCACGACCGGGCAACCGGCGGCGATGGCTGGCGCGATCTTGTGGCAGACGAGGTTGAGGGGGAAGTTGAACGGCGAGATGGCCCCCACGACGCCGACCGGCACCCGCTTCACGAAGCCGGTCTTGCCAATGCCTGCGGAGCTGGCGTCCATGGTTATCAGCTCGCCACCCATGGTGCGGGCCGCGGCGGCTGCGAACCGGGCGGTGTCGACGGCGCGGGCCGCCTCGCCGCGTGCGGTGGTGATCGGCTTGGCGGCCTCCGTCGAGATGCTCTGGGCGAACTCCTCGTGGTGGGCGGTGAGGGAATCGGCCAGCCTGTCCAGGATGGACGCCCGCTCGTGGGTGGGGATCGTCCCGGCAGCCAGCGTGGCGCCGGCAATGGCGATGGCGGAATCCAGGTGTGCGGTGGTGCCCGCGGGGACTGTGCCCAGCAGTCGGCCGTCGTAGGGGGATCGGACCTCGCTGGCCTCGTCGGCGTCGACCCGATCGGCGCCGATGATCATCAGGTGGTGTTCGCTCATGGGGTCTCCGGGGCAGCAGGTCTTCCAGCGGCAACCTACACTGACCAGACTACTTTGGACCCAAATGAATGGGTAGCGGAAGGTCTCATGGGATGAGTGAGCGGGAGCGGGTCACCGTCGCCGGGGTGTCGGTGTCGGTGGACCACTACGTGGGCGGACGGCGGGTGTCGTCGCCCACGACCTTCGAGGACCGGTCCCCCCTGGACTGGTCGACCGTGCTGGCCGAGGTCTCCGCCGGCGATTCAGACGTCGCCGATGCGGCGGTCACCGCTGCGACCGACGCCTTCGAGGGATGGGCGGCGCTCGGTCCAGCCGGCCGTGCTCCCCACCTCCGACGCCTCGCGGAGAAGATCGACCAACGGGTGCCCGACATCGCAGCCGTCGAATGCGTGGACATGGCGATGCGCCACGAGAGCCTCCGCAACCGGGTAATCGGACGCGGCGCCCGCAACTTCCGGGCCTACGCGGACCTCGCCGAACAGCACGAGGAGCGGACCTGGTCGTCCAACGGCACGGCCAATCGGGTCCAGCGCCTCCCGGCCGGACCGGTGGTGGTCATCACCCCGTGGAACGCCCCGTTCATGCTGGCCACCTGGAAGGTGGCGCCGGCGCTGGCCGCGGGCAACCCGGTCGTCCTGAAGCCAGCGGAGTGGTCGCCGCTGTCGGCCAGCCTCCTTGCCGACCTGGCCGACGAGGCCGGGCTGCCTCCCGGGGTGCTCAACGTGGTCCAGGGAATCGGTTCAGAGGTGGGCCCAACGCTGACGTCTGACCCGAGGGTGCGGCGCATCTCGTTCACGGGATCCCCGGAGACGGCACGCCTCATCGGAGCGTCCGCAGCGGCCAACATCGTGCCGTTCACAGCGGAGTTGGGCGGCAAGGGAGCCCTCGTCGTGTTCGCCGACAGCGACCTGGAGGCTGCAGCGCGCACCGCTGCGGGCCAGTACGACGACTCGGGCCAGGTCTGCCTGGCCGCCACCCGACTCCTCGTCGAGGAGTCCGCGGCCGACGAGTTCCTGGAGCGGTTCGGTGCCCACGTCGATGCCCACGTGTTGGGCGACTCCCACGACGATGCGACCACCATCACGCCCATGATCCACCCGGTCCACCTGGCCCGGGTGGAGGAGTTCGTCGAGCGTGCCCGTGCCGCCGGTGACACCATCGTGCGGGGCGGCCGGAGGCACACCCCGGACGGGCTCTGGTACGAGCCGACGCTCATCTCCCCGGTCTCCAACGACAGCGAGATCGTGCAGCACGAGGTGTTCGGGCCGGTCCTCACATTCCAGACGTTCGCCGACGAGGATGAGGCCGTGGCCCTCGCCAACAGCACCGCCTACGGGCTCTCCGCCACCCTGTTCACCGGATCGGCCGACCGGGCCGAGCGGGTCGGATCGGCGCTACGTGCCGGCACCACCTGGGTGAACTGCTTCCTCGTGCGCGACCTCACCGCCCCGTTCGGGGGCCTCGGTATCAGTGGCCTGGGCCGTGAGGGCGGCGACCACGCCCTCGAGTTCCACGCAGACCTGAAGACCCTCCAGATCAGGGACGACACCACCACGTGAGCGATATCCACACCCCCCGCAGGCGTGAGCTGGTGGCCCGCATGGCCGAGTTGGGGCCGGCCATTGCCGTCCGGGCGGAGCGCTACGACCGGGAGGCGTCGTTCCCCCACGAGAACTTCGAGGACATGCGCGCTGCCGGGTTCCTGGCGCTCTGCATCCCCGAGGAGCACGGTGGGATGGGGGCCGACTTCACCGCCTACGCCCTGGTCTCCGAGGAACTGGGTCGCCACTGCGGCTCCACTGCGCTGACCTTCAACATGCACACCGCCACAATGCTCCTGACCGGACAGATCGCCGACGACCTGACCATGTCCGACGCCGACCGTGAGGCCCATGACCGGCGGCGTACGGCCATGTGGCGCGGCGTGGTCGTCGACGGCCACATCCACGCCCAGCCGTTCAGCGAGGGACGTGCCCCGGGCGAGACGACCGGCTTCGCCACGCGGGCCGTGCCGGTGGACGGTGGCTTCCGGGTCTCGGGACGCAAGATCTTCGCCTCGCTCTCAGAGGCCGCCGACCGCCACAACGTGACCTGCATGGTCGAGGGCGAGGACGTCATCCGATTCCTGGGCGTGCCCGCCGACGCCGAGGGCATCACGATCGAAGGTGACTGGGACCCGTTGGGCATGCGCGGCACCATCTCCAAGAACCTGCTGTTCGAGGACGTGTTCGTGCCGGCCGACAACGAGTTCCTGCCGCCCGGGTGCTTCGACCAGGTGGCGGAGCGCTGGCCGTACTTCTACATGACGCTCACGTTCTCGTACCTGGGCATCCAGCGGGCCGTCCTGGACTTCACCGCCGACTACCTGCGTGGTGACGGTGGAGCGAACGAGCGCCGGGACCACCCTCAGAAACAGCACGGCTGGGCGGAGATGCGCCTCGCCTACGAGCGCTCGCAGGCCCTCACCTACCGGGTGCTGGGCGAGGCCGGCCTGGACCCGACCGACGAGCAGGTCAGGCGGGCCTGGTCGGCCACGGTCACGGCCATGGAGACGGCCCCGGAGGTGGCGTCCACCGCGGTCCGGGTGTGCGGCGGCAGGTCACTGCTGAGGCCCAGTGCCCTGGAGCGCATGTACCGCGATGCCCGTTGTGGTGCCACGATGCTTCCGTGGAGCGTCGAGGTCTGCCTGGACCGACTGGGCCGGGCCGGGCTCTACGACGACTGACCGACGACCGGATCGACGAGTACGAGGGAGCAGGACATGGCCGTGCCGTGGCACCGGATAGAGGCCTTCTCAGACCAGTTCGCGCGTTGTGCCGTGACCGCCGGTGAGACGGCGGTGGTGCTGGCCGAGTCCGACAGCCGTCCTGAACTCGTCGAGGTGGCGACGGTGGCACTGGAGCGCCTTGGAGCGGCGGTGGCGACCGTGGTCATGCCCACGCCGGCCAATCCGGGGCCGGTCCCGATCCGGTCCACCGGTGCCTCCTTGGCCGTCGGCGGGCACCGGGCAGCGATCGCCGGGTTGGCAGCGGCGGACTTCATCGTGGACTGCACCGTGGAGGGCCTCCTCCACGCAGTCGAGCGTCCGGCCATCCTGGCTGGCGGAGCCCGCGTGCTGATGCTCTCCAACGAGCACCCGGAGGTGTTCGACCGGGTGGGCCACGACCCCTCGATGGCCGATCGGGTGGCTGCGGGACGGGCACGGTTGGCCGCAGCGTCGACGATGCGGGTCACGTCTGCGGCAGGCACCGACCTGACGGTCGACCTGGCCGGTGCCGTCGTGGCTGGTTCGGACGGCACGGTCACAGAACCCGGCGGGATAGCCCACTGGCCCGGTGGCCTGGTGTTGTGCTTCCCGGCCGCCGGCACGGTGTCAGGCACGGTGGTGATGGCGCCCGGCGACGCCAACCTCACCTTCAAGGAGTACGTGCGAACGCCGGTCACCTGCACGCTGGAGGCCGACCACGTGGTGGACGTCGCCGGCGAAGGTCTCGACGCCGAACTGTTCGCCTCCTACCTGGCCGCATGGGAGGAGTCCGAGGCATATGCGGTAAGCCACGTGGGCTGGGGCATGAACCCGAACTGCCGGTGGGACGTGCTGCCCCTCTACGACAAGGCAGACCTGAACGGCACCGAGTTGCGGGCGTTCGCAGGCAATTTCCTGTGGTCCACCGGCGCCAACGAGGTGGCCGGGAGGTTCTGCCGCGGCCACTTCGACCTTCCCATGCGCAACTGCACGGTCACCCTGGACGGTCAGCCCGTTGTCGTGGACGGCGTGCTGGCGGACGACCTGGCCTGACGCTCCTGGCTGTCTCCCGGCTGGCCTGGCATGGCGACCATGCGGGCCGGTCGATTCAGGAGGTGCGGATGGTCAGGTGCTTGGTGCCGCTGATCAGGTTCGAGCGCAGGCGGTCCGAGGTGCCCAGGATCTCGATGTCGGTGGTGCGATTCAGCAGTTCCTGCAGCGTGATCCGGATCTCCATGCGGGCCAGCCAGGCTCCCAGGCAGAGGTGCGGGCCGTTGCGGCCGAAGGCCACGTGGTCGTTGGGGTCACGGGCGATGTCGAACCGGTAGGGGTCGTCGAACTTCCGGTCGTCGTAGTCGGCCGATACCCACCAGAGCACCACCTTGTCGCCCTCTGAGATCTTCCTGCCGCCCAGTTCCTGGTCGCTGGCGGCGGTCCGCCGGAAGTGGGTGGTAACCGTGGTCCAGCGCAGGACCTCCTCCACGGCGGTACCCATCAGCGACGGGTCGTGGCGCAGAGCGGCCAACTGGTCGGGGTGCTCTACGAGTGCTCGGAGCCCCTCGGTCAGCGAGTACCGGGTGGTGTCGTTGCCGGCCGCCACGAGCAGGGCGAAGAAGTTGTTGAACTCCAGGTCGCTGAGCGGTTCGCCGTCGGTGGTGGGCTCCAGCAGCCGGGAGATGACGTCGTCGTTCGGGCAGCCGCGGCGCTCGGCGGCGGCCTCCTGGGCGTAGCGGAAGACCTCCAGCCCGGCCGGGCTACGGAACGGGATGAGCCTGAACTCGTCGGTGTCCACCCGGTCCACCACGTGGTCGGTGTACTCGGGGTCCGAGTTGGAGAGAAGCTGGTCGCCCCAGTCCACCAGCTGTTCGGCGTGCTCGTCGGGCACGCCGAGGAGGCGACCCAGCATCCGCATGGGCAGCACCCGCGCCACCTCTGCGACGAAGTCGAACTCGCCCAGGGCCAGGGCGTCGTCCAGGATTCCGCCGGTCAGCTCGCGGATGGGGTCCTCGTAGGACTCAACGGTCCGGCGGGTGAAGCCCCGGTTCACCAGGCGTCGTAGCCGGGTGTGGTCGGGTGGGTCCAGCTCCATCATCGTGCGCCGGGCTTCGGTCTCCTCGGCGTCCATCTCCTCCAGGCGGATGCCCCGGAACGACGTGAGGTCGTCCCACCGGTGGTTGGCGTCGATCACATCCGCGTAGCGGGTGACGGCCCAGAAGCCCGAGCCGTCCTCTTCCTCCACCCACGAGACGGGATCCTCGTCGCGGAGGCGCTGCAGGGTGGCGTAGGGGGCGCCGTGGATCCAGGTGTCGTGGGATGCCAGGTCGGCGTGGCCGTCGTCGGAGTCCGGCGTCCAGGGGTGGCGGCCGATCCGGGTGGCGGTCATCGGCCGTCCTCCGCCGATCCGTCATCAGCCGACAGGTCCTCAAGCGTGGTTCCGCCGTTCCACGAGACGCCGACGCTGCGCCAGTAGCCGGCGATCATCTCCCGGGGTGCCAACCGGTCCAATTCCTCGACCGGGGACCCGAAGACCCGCAGGTCCACGTCGCCGGTGAACGCCGGGCCGACCTCGGCGTCGTAGCCCCGCATCGTCACCAGCTCGTTGAGCGAGTCGGTTCCGTCGGCCTCGATCGCCGGGAGGAAGCGGTGGTGGACCATGGGCAGGGCGTTCACGAAGCCGGTGTGTTCGCTGGGTCCGGTGATGGTGAACTCGGCCTCCACGAGGCGTCGTCCGTATGCCGAGCAGGTGGCACCGAACCGGCCACCGGGCTCAAGGCGGGGCCCGGCCCTTCCCACGGTGACCGGTCGGGTCACCCAGATGTCGCCCATCTTCTTGGGGTAGCCCTGAATGTGGCCGCGCAGCATGGCGTAGTCCTTGTCGACCCAGATGTAGACGCAGCGGCTGTAGGTCTCGCCCCGGTAGCTGCAGCGCACCACCACGAAGCACTCCTTGTACTGGAGGCGATCGGGGTCCAGGACCTCGTTGAGGTCGTCGGAGCAGGACTGCCAGTCGGCCCAGATGATCGCCACGGCGCCGGGGTCGTCGTCGGCCGGGCTGAGCGGAGCGGGAAGGAGCTCGGCGACGGCTGCGGGGTCGGTCCGGTACTCGATGGTGAGCATGTCTCCCGAGTAGTGCCAGGGGGGTGACGGGACGAGGGATGACCTTCCGGTCGACGTCCTGGGGAAGGTGAAACCCTTTGGTTCTGCCATGTGCCAACCCTATCATTTGGACCCTAACGATTTCCATGGGAAGATGTCGTGGGAGCAGAGGGAAGCCGGACCGGCACCGAGGGGGTACTGGAAATGGAACGACGAAGGATCCTCCTGGACGGATCGGTGACCACGATGCTGGTCGATGGCGGCTACCTGGTCGCCGGCGACGGACGACGCATCGCCGAGGTCGACGCCGTCCACCTGCCGCCGTCTGAGCCGTCCAAGATCCTCTGCGTGCACCTCAACCACGTCAGCCGGGTGGAGGAGTTCCAGGTCTCGCTTCCCGCCGCCCCCACCTACTTCCAGAAGCCGACCTCGGCCCTGAACGGCCATCGCGGCGACGTCGTCCGACCGGAGCGCTGCCGGTGGTTGAACTACGAGGGCGAGATCGTCATCGTGATCGGCGAGCCCTGCCGCAACATCAGCCCGTCCGAGGCCGGTGCGTACATCGCCGGCTACTCGATCGGCAACGACTACGGCCTCCACGACTTCCGCGACACAGACGCCGGTTCGATGCTCCGGGTGAAGGGATCCGACACCCTCTGCCCGGTAGGGCCCGGTCTGGTCACCGACTGGGACTTCCGGTCCAGGGGGATCCGGACGCTGGTGAACGGCGAGGTGGTCCAGGACGGCAACACCGACGAGATGACCTGGGACATGCACTACCTGGTTGCCGACCTCGCCCGGACCATCACCCTGCTGCCCGGCGACATGGTCTTCTCCGGCACGCCGGCCAACTCGCGGCCGGTCCAGCCGGGCGACGTGGTGACCGTCGAGGTCGAGGGCCTGGGTGCGCTCACCAACACCATCGTGACCGGGCCGACACCCATCCGCGACGACTGTGGCGCCCAGCCGACCGAGTCGGAGGAGGTTCTCTCGACCGCCCTGGGTGGCGACTGGGAGTTCCGTGGGATCAGGTCTCCGCGCCGTGGTTGAGCGATCCGGATTCATAGAGATCGACGGGACGTCGGGGTCGTTCCAGGGCCGAGGGAAGCAGACTGTGTGCAATCAGGACCTCGCACAATTTGTACCTTCTGCATCTAGTGGGCAACAGTTCGCGTAACAACACGAAGTGAACACCTCAGGGGGGGCAGAGCAATGAAGTCCAAGTCCTTGATCGCCGTAATGACGGTCTTTGCGATCCTCGCCGCTGCATGCGGTAGCGACGAGGATGTGAGCACCACGCCTACACCTACGACGGCCGTTGCGGCGCCAGCTACGACCGCTGCCGCTCCAGCTACATCAGCGGCTGCGGCTGCGGCTGGTTCGGCGGTTGTGGGTTTGGATATTGATGCGATCCTGGGTGCTGATCTGGCGAGTTGTGCTGCGGCGCCGTCGGGTGATCCGATCCGGGTGGGTATGGCAATGGACTTCAGCGATGTCGTCGGGTTTGTCGATATTCCTGGTTCCAACCTGGTGCCCTACGTTGCCGAGTTGATCAACTGCACTGGTGGCATCAACGGCAGTCCTGTCGAGGTTCGTGTGGCCGAGGTTGGCGACGATGCCGCTTTGGCCGCGCAGGAGCTGCTGGATTGGGGTGCACAGTTCCTCATCGGCCCACCGTTTGCCGACTTTGCCCTTCCGATCCTCCAGACAACCGGGGGCAGTGTGCCGCTGTTCGTGGCGGCCTCTACCGAGCCGACCCTTGCGGATGCTTCGATCAACTCGTACCTGGTGACCTTTGACGACTTCGCCATGTCGGGAGCAGCTGCACAGTGGGCGCTTGATCAGGGCATTACCCGTGCGATCGTGTTCACCGAGGGTGCGGGAATCCCCTACACCGGTATAAACCCCGATGCCTTTGCTGCTGCGTTCGTGGCCGGTGGTGGTGAGGTTGTCAGCACCCAGACCTACGTGTGGGCTGCCGACACCGACTTCTCCGCGCAGGTGAACGAGATAGCCGGCATTTCCGAGAACAACGAGGTGGTCTTCTCTGCTGCTCTGGCCTTCCAGGTGACAGCGCTTCGGGGGCAACTCGAGGGGCAGGGCCTCGACGGCCTCACCTACATCGGGACCGATGCCATGGATGCCACCGGCATCCAGGTTGAGGCCAACAACGAGGGAATAGCCCACACGCCCCATACCAGCATCAGCGCCGGTGACCCGATCGACACGCTGCTGGCGGGCTATGAGTCTTCACGGGGCGAGGCGCTAGCGAGTCGTGGGTTCATGGCCCTCTACGTTGATTCGTTGTTCCTCGGCATTCAGGGCATGTTGGACTGTGACTGCACCGAGCCTGCCGACATCGGTGAGGCCGTGAAGCAGATCTCGGGGTTCCAGGGGTTGTCCGGTGAGATCACCTATGCCGGCACCAACGGCATTCCCCCCAAGGCCGTTCCGATCAACCAGATTGTCAACGGCGAGGACGTGCTGGTCGCCACGATCGGAGGCTGATGCTTCATGCTCGAGGTGTCGGGTCTGACAACCAAATACGGTGAGATCTCGGCACTCAGAGAAGCCAGCCTGCACGTTGGGTCCGGTGAGGTTGTAGGCCTCATCGGACCCAACGGTGCTGGCAAGACGACGCTGTTGAACTCCATTGCCGGGCTCCTGGCACCTAGCGGTGGTCGTGTCACCTTCGACGGCGAGGACACCACCGGAATGCCTCCTGAGAAACTGCTCAGGTCGGGCCTTGCCCTGGTACCCGAGCACCGGCGGATCTTCGTTGACCTGACGGTGGAGGAGAACCTCAGGATCGGCGGCGTAACCGTTCCCTCAGCGGACCGGCCGGCGCTGCTTGACGAGATGGGCGAACGGTTCCCGATGTTGCGCGACAAGTGGACCACCTCGGCCGGCTACCTGTCCGGTGGCGAAGCGCAGCAACTGGCCATCGCCCGTGCTCTCATGTCGAGGCCCCGACTCCTCATGATGGATGAACCATCTCTGGGGTTGGCTCCACTACTGGTCGACGTGGTGTTCGAACTGATCGAAGCGCTCCGATCCCAGGGTCGGACGCTGCTCGTCGTTGAGCAGAATGCAACGAGGATGCTCGAGCTGGCGGATCGGGCCTACGTGATGCGGAGCGGCGAGGTCGTTGCCGAGGGCACCGGTGCCGAGCTTCGTGACAATGAGGACCTCTTCGACACCTTCGTCGGCAACTGAGCCATGACCGAACTCCTCCAGAACCTCATTGATGGCCTCGGCCGCGGGAGCATCTATGCCCTGCTGGCGCTGGGTGTCGCAGTCGTCTTCGGTGTCATGCACCTGCTCAACTTCGCCCACGGTGAACTCATCACGGTTTCGGGTTATGCCACGTTCTGGGCCATGGGAGCCGGTTGGTCGTGGTACCTGACCGTGGCCCTCATCGTGGTCGTCTCCGTTGCGACGTCGTTGGCCATCGAGCGTGTCGCTTTCAGCCGGGTGAGGGGCGCCGATGACTTCACCCTGCTCCTTACCTCGTTCGGTGTGCACTTCGTGGTGTCGGCCATCTTCCTGTTGTATGTGTCGGCCTCGGTAAAGACCTTTCCCCGTCCTGGCTGGGTCACGAATACCTACGCACTCGGGTCGTTGAGGGTTGAGGTCTTCGACACGGTCGTCATCGGTGTCACCGTCGTCACGCTCATTGCGACCACCCTCCTACTGCAGCGGACCATGTTTGGCCTGGCTCTGCGAGCCGCTGCGGCCGATTTTGACACTGCTCGGCTGATGGGCGTCCGTTCCAACTCTGTCATCCGTGGAGCCTTCGCGCTGTCAGGACTGTTGGCAGGTATTGCCAGCGTGTTCTGGCTGATGCGGGCCGGGAGTATCAGCCCGTCTGCCGGCATCAACCCCATGCTCAAAGGAGTTCTCGCAGCTCTGGTTGGTGGCCTTGGCAGCCTCCGCGGAGCGGTCCTGGGCGGACTAGCCCTCGGCCTGGCAGAGGTGCTCCTGCGCTCCCGCCTACCCGATTCGGTGGCCAGCCTCACTGAGGGTGTCGTCTTTCTCCTCATCGCTCTGCTCTTCATCTTCCGTCCACAGGGCATCGTCACAGTGACCCACGCGGAGCGGGTCTGATGTTTCCCGACCTCCGGCGCGACGTCGTGTTTCCGATCGCTGGTTCGGTCATCTTGTTCACCCTGGTCGTGGCCAGTGGGCTCGTGTACCAGAGTCAATTCGGCGGCGTAGGGGAACGGCTCATAACCATTGCCCTGATTGATGCCATCATCGTGCTGGGGATGCAGGTGTTCGTTGGGAATACGGGAATCCTGTCGTTTGGCCACATCGGGTTTGGGGCGATCGCCGGCTATGCGTTCGCCGTTTCCGCCATTTCGCCGGTAGAGAAGATGAAACGGATTCCGGACGCTCCATTCGGGTTGACGGATGTGAACGTGGCTCCGTTATTGGCGGTTCTGATCGCATTGGCTGTGACTCTTGTCGTGGCACTGGTGGTCGGGCTCGGGCTGGCTCGGTCCGGCGCCGAGTCCGGCGCGGTCTCTGCCACGGTCATCACGTTGGCACTGTTGTTCGTGACGCACGAGGTGGCCCGAAACTGGCCTGCGGTAACCGGCGGTGATCGGGCGGGCCTGTCTTTTCGCATCGGTGGCACGCTGAACGGGCGCGTAGCAATCTATCTAGCGCTGTTTCTCGCCATCGTCGTTGCACGGCTGTATGCGCAGAGCAGGGGCGGGCGTCTGGCGGTGGCGGCCCGCGAAGACGACCTGGCGGCACGAGCGATGGGCGTGAACCCGCTTGTGCAGCAGATGGTGGCGCTCCTGATTTCAGTGGCAATTGTGAGTGTCGGGGCCAGCCTGCGGGTCTACGAGAAGGGTTCGATCCTTCCGGGTGACTTCTTCTTCAACCTAACGTTGGTCACGCTGGTGATGCTCGTCGTCGGTGGCCGTCGCAGCGTGTCCGGGGCCCTGCTCGGAGTGGCGGTCATCACCGCGGGTCGCGAGTTGGCGCGGCGCCTGGGTCAGGATGGCTTCGAGATGTTTGGCGTGGGTCTCGACGGAGCGCCTCTTGATTGGATCTTCAGGGAGAACCTCAAGACCGTGTTCCTGGGTGTCTCGATGCTGGGTTTCATGATCTGGCGTCCCTCGGGCCTTCTCGACGACTGGGAGTTGGATGAATGGCTCCATGCGAAGTTCCGTCGGAGTAGAGAGTCCCCACCAGATTCCCCTCCGGTGGTTGAGCCGGATGACTCAGCTTCGCTGGTGGCCAGCGGGGTCGATGTGGCCTTTGGAGGGTTCCAGGCACTGACAGGTGTGGGAATCGAGGCTGACAGAAGTGAGGTGGTAGGCATCATCGGTCCCAACGGTGCCGGCAAGACGACGCTCTTGAACGTCATTACCGGACTTGTCGAGTCCGATTCCGGGCGAATATCTCTCGGAGACACCGATCTCACGACGGCTCCGTCCTTCAAGATCGCAAGGAGCGGGTTGGTACGGACCTTCCAGAACCTCCGCCTGTTTCCTTCTCTCACGGTTCGCGAGAATGTCGAGGTTTCATACCTCGTGGCAGCGTCGCATCGTCGGCATCGGTCACCCTGCGACGTTGACGGGTTGATTGCTGCCGCAGGTCTCTGGGCGCATCGCGATCGTCGGGCCCGCGAACTCGACTACGGAACTTCTCGTCGACTGGAACTTGCCCGTGCTGCCGCTACGGCACCTGCCTTCCTGCTCTTGGATGAGCCGACGTCGGGAATGAGTGACTCGGAGTCCCTCCAGATGATCGAGCAGGTCAGGCAGATGGCTGGCCTTGTCGGAGCCGGGGTGGTCGTCATCGATCACGATCTGAACTTCATCATCGGTATTTGCGATCGCATCTACTGCCTTGACTGCGGCCAGGTCATTGCGCACGGGACCCCAGAGGAGATTCAGGCTGACCCGGTTGTCCAGGCCGCTTACATCGGTTCGACAGCAGAGGGCTGAATCCGAAAGCCTGTAGGCGACGTCTCAGGATCGCTCTGCAGCCGCTTCGACCAGCCAGGCGAAGAGTGGATCGTCGGGTCGGCCCGGGAGCATCTCGGGGTGCCACTGGACGGCCACGATTGGGAGCGACTCGTGCTCCAGGCCCTCGATGGAGGCGTCCTCGGCGAAGGCCGTCGCTCGCAGGCCGGCACCCAGCCTGTCAACGGTCTGGTGGTGCAACGAGTTGACCCGACGGTCGTCCGTGTAGATGCCTGCCAGCACCGAACCCGATTCGAAGGAGACCCCGTGCCACTCTTTGGCCGTGGGGTGGTCGAAGCCCGCGTGTGCCGGAACGTCCTGGTGGAGGGTGCCGCCGGCGTGCACGTTGATGAGCTGGAGGCCCCGGCAGATGCCTACCGTCGGCAGCGAGAGGTCGATGGCCGCCTGCAGGACGGCACACTCGTGGTCGTCGCGCAGCGGCTCCGGTGGGAAGGCATCGGTCTGCGACTCGTGGCCGTACCTGGCTGGATCGATGTCGGCTCCTCCCGTGAGCAGCACGCCGTCCAGGTGGTCCATGAAGTCGACCGGGTCCACGTCGATGGGGAGGAACACCGGCACCCCGCCCGCCTCCAGCACGCCACGTCCATAGTCGGCGTAGAAGACGTCTACGGCGAAGTCGGCGAGGATGGCGATGTTCCCGACGAGCTGGTCGCCTCTCTTGCGACGTCCGGTGACCCCGATCAGCGGTCGTCCGGTCATGGCTCTCCTTCCGGTCCACGCTTGCGTGCTTGGGACCAAATGAATATTGTATGTAAAGTATGCCGATCGCTGCTGGGACGCTGCATGAACCGGAATCAGGGGTGCTGAGTACCCCTGATTCGGCCGGAGGCGGCGAACGGTACCCGACCCGTGTTCCGTCGTCCCGACGGCGCGGTTCGCTGGCTCAGGAGGTGGCCGACTACCTGAGGGACCTGATCCTGACGGGAACGCTCCGCCCCGGCGAGAAGGTCGACCAGGAGGCGGTGAGCGTGGCCCTGGACGTCTCCAGGAGCCCGATCCGCGAAGCGCTGGTGGTGCTCAGCAGGGAGGGGCTGATCCAGCTCACCCCACGGCGTGGGGCCTCGGTCGTGCGGTTGACCAGGGAGGACATCGTCGACCACTACGCCCTGTTCGGCGTGGTGGCCGGACGTGCCGCCGCGCTGGCCGCCGAGTCGCTGGGCGCTGAGAGGCTTGCTGAACTGAGGAGCGTGCACGAGCGATTCATCGGCCAGGACGTCGAGCACCTGCAGCAGCTGAACCACGACTTCCACAGGATCATCAACCTGGCTGCACCCCGCCGGACCCGCTGGCTCCTGGGGCACCTGGAGAGATCGGTGCCCACCAACTACTTCGAGTTCGCCGACGGGTGGAACCGGGTGGCGGTGGGGCACCACCTGGCGATCCTGGAGGCCATCGCCGACGGCGACGGCGATCGGGCACGCAGGGCGATGGAGGACCACCTCCTGGAAAGCGGCCGGGCCGCCGCCGCCGAGTTGGATGCCCGGGGGTTCTTCGACGCCGATGCGCCGGGGAGCCGATGATCTCGACCGCACGACGGGACCAGTGAGCCGACTATGACGACCATAGACATCGCCAGCCCGTCGCTCTACCTGGACGGCATTCCGCACGCGGGGTTCACCCGGATCCGTGAGGCCGATGGCCTGGCCTGGCACCCGTACGCCGAGAACGGCTTCTGGGCCGTTACACGCCACGCCGACGTGCGGGAGGTCTCCCGGAATCCGGAGGTGTTCTCCTCGGCGATCGGCCACACCAACCTGTGGGACCTCGAGGCCGATGCCCTCGAGGCCCGACGGTCGCTGATCGACTCGGATGCCCCGGACCACACCCGCCTACGGCGGCTGGTCTCGAAGGTCTTCACGCCGAAGGCGACGCGGGGCTGGGAGGACACGGTGAGGCGGATCACCATCGAACTGGTGGACGGCTTCGTGGCGGCGGGCGGCGGGGACTGGGTGGAGATGGTGGCTGCACCGTTGCCCATCCGCGTGATCATGGCGATCCTGGGGGTTCCCGACGAGGACTCCCGTTACCTGGTGGAGCTGACCGACCATCTCGTGGAGGGCACGGGGGCCGGTTCGTCGCTGCCGGATGATGCCTACGGCAACACCACGCCGACCCGTCTGCTTCCCTTCAACAGCCCGGCCAGCCACGCCCTCTACGAGTACGCGGAGCGGATGCGACAGCTGCGCCTGGCCGAACCCGCCGACGACCTGGTGACCGGCCTGGTCAGGGCTGACATCGGCGGTGACCGGCTCTCCGCCGCGGAGTACCGGAACTTCTTCCAGTTGCTGGTGTTCGCAGGCAACGAGACCACCCGGACGGCCATCATCCACGGTGGCCTGGCCTTCGCCCAGCAGCCGGACCAGTGGGACGCCCTGTGTGGCGATCCGGAACTAGCCGGACCGGCCGTGGACGAGGTGATCCGCTGGGCCAGCCCGATCCTGCACATGCGTCGCACCGCCAGCACCGACACCGTGCTGGCCGATACCGCCATCGCCGCCGGTGACAAGGTGGTGATGTGGTACGCGGCCGCCAACCGGGATCCCGAGGTGTTCGACGAGCCGTTCCGGTTCGACGTGACCAGGTCCGACAATTCCCACTTCGCCTTCGGCGGGGGCGGGCCCCACTTCTGCCTCGGAGCGTTCCTGGCCAAGATGGAGATCCAGGTGCTGCTGGAGGAGATGGTCGGTCGGGGCATAGGCCTCGAGCAGCGGTCGGAGCCGGTGCGCCTGGCATCCAACTTCGTCCACGGCGTGGAGTCCCTCCAGCTCGGGGTGATGACGTGAGTGGGTCCGTCCACCTGACCGTGGACCTGGACCGCTGCATCGGCATCGGGCAGTGCGAGATGCTCGAGCCCGAGGTGTTCAGGCTGGACGACGAGGACGGGATAGCACTCGTGGTCGATGGGGCGACGCTGGATCGGGCCCGGGCCGCCGAGATTGTCGAACGGTGTCCCAGCATGGCCATCTCGATCGTGGAGGACAGCCCTCCCGGGTAGGTGCCGCCCGGTGGTAGGGGGGGGTGGACGACTCATCGAATACCGTATACGGTGTTTGGAATGGACGGGTCATGGCGGAGCGACATCGCTGATCTCGGCGTCGACCGCGGTCAGGCGCAGGGTCGATGACCGGAACCGACAGGTTCGGTCAGGAACTCACGGTTGCCCAACCGGACTCGGTCGAGGTCTGGGACCTCGCCATCACCGAGGTCCTCGACTTCCGCGGTGATCCCAGCGAACGACTCCACGAGCTGACGGCGACCGACGAGGCCTTCGTCATGGGCCTGGTCGTGACGACAGCGGGATCGGTCCTGGGTGGTGACGATCCACTTTCGGAGTCGATGCAGACCGATCTGGCGGTGCTGGAAGCCCGATGCGGCCATGCCACCGAACGGGAACGAGCCCATGCGCGGGCCGTGGCCTCCCTGGTGGACGGGAACTTCACAGCCGCTGCCGCCAACTGGGAGGCCATCGGTGCCAGCCACCCGCACGACCTGGTGGCGACGAGGACGGCCCACGACATCTACCTCCACGTGGGTGACGATGCCCGGCGACTCCAGGCTTCCACTGCTGTGATAGGTCGCCTCCAGTCCGGCGACCCCGGCTACGGGGTGGCGGCCGGACAGCATGCCTTCGCCCTCGAGGAGTCGGGCCACTTCGACGAGGCTGAGTGGTTCGGTCACCTGGCACTTGAGGTGGACTCTGTCGACATCTGGGCGCTGCACGCCCTGGCCCACGTGTACGAGACGCAGGGACGCCACCTCGAGGCCGTCGAGCACCTACGGGGCAGCCGAGCCGATTGGGAGGAGCGGGACCACCTGGCCCTCCACCTCCTATGGCACCTCTCGCTCCGGCTCATCGCCGCAGGGGAGTTCGACGAGTGCGTGGCGATCTTCGACGACCAGATCAATGACGTCGACAGGGCATTCGGCCTGACAGACCTCACCTCGATGCTCTGGCGCCTGGAGTTGGCCGGACGCGAGGTAGCGGACCTGTGGCCGGTCATGGCCGCCAAGTGGAGCGACCACGACCAGCTCCACACCACCGCCTTCCTGGACGTGCACGCCGCCCTGGCGTTCGCCTCCTGCCCGGACGACCCGGGGGCCGGGCGCTACTGGTCAGGGCTGGATGCCTGCCACAGGGGTGGCGCATCAGAGAACGACGAGACGTTCGACCTGGTGGTCCGTCCGGTTGCCGCTGCCATCCGTGCCTACCGGGAGGGCCGCTACAGGGAGGCGGCCGGCGGAATCGACCGCCTGTCGGAGGTCGTCCACCGCCTCGGCGGCAGCACCGTCCAGCGCGACCTGTTCGCCATGACCGCCGGTGAGGCTTCACGCAGGAGCGATCGCCACCAGCCAGCCGAAGAGGCCTGACCATGCCTGGAACCGTTGTGGACCGGCCGGACCTCGCCGATCCGGCCACCTACGACCGTGGCATCCCCCATGCCGCCTTCCGGGGCCTTCGGGCCATGCCGGGCCTCGTCTGGAACCCGTCTGGCCCCTGGGGTTCCGGCTTCTGGTCGGTCACCCGCCTGGACGATCTGGTGACCGTGTCCCGTGACCCGGCCACCTACTCATCGGAGCTGGGCCACATCCAGATCTACGACGTGGACGAGGACGTCCGCGCCGTGCGGGCATCGATGATCGACCTGGACCCCCCTGTCCACACCCGGCTGCGCCGCCTCATCAGCTCGGCGTTCACCCCCCGCCACGTCCAGGGCTACGTGGGTGACATCCGTGATCGGGTACGGACTCGGCTGGACGGCTTCGTGGAGGCGGGTGGCGGCGACTGGGTCTCGGCGGTGGCGGCTCCGATACCGATCGGGGTCATCTGCGACATCATGGGGATCCCGGAGGAGGACCACGATCTCATGATCGAGATGACCGACCACCTCGTGGAGGGAACCTCCTCGGCTGAACTGGACCCGGGTGCCTACGGGAACACCCGGCCGCTACGGGAGCTGCCGTTCAACAGCCCGGCAGCCCACGGTGTGGAGGAGTACGCCAGACGTGCACGGCGCCAGCGGCTGGACCACCCCACCGGTGACCTCCTGAGCCAGTTGGCGACGGCCGAGGTGGATGGCGAGCGGCTCAGCGAGACCGAGTACGCCCGTTTCTTCCAACTCATGATCTTCGCCGGCAACGAGACCACCCGGTCCGCCATGTCGCACCTGGCCACGCACCTGGTCGATCACGCCGAACAGTTCGAGCGGGTCCGTTCCGACCCGTCCCTGCTGGACACCGCTGTGGAGGAGGTGGTGCGCCATGCGTCTCCCATCCTCTACTTCCGCCGGACGGCGACGGTGGACACCATCCTGTCCGGGACCGACGTGGCGGCCGGGGAGAAGGTCGTCATGTGGTACGCCAGCGCCAACTTCGACGATGCCCACTTCGTCGATCCCATGGCCTTTGACGTCGGGCGCCCGAAGGTTCCGGGACACGTGGCGTTCGGTGGCGGCGGGGCCCACTTCTGCCTGGGTGTGTCACTGGCCCGCATCGAGATCTCCGCCCTGATCTCCGAGGTGCTGGACCGCGGCATCCGACTCGAGTCGGTGGGCGACCCGGTGCTGGTGTCGTCCAACTTCGTGAACGGCGTGGAGCGCCTCGATATGACCGCGGCGGCCGACCGGTGAACCGCCCACTGGAGGGCCTCCGGGTGGTGGACGCCGCGACGATCCTGGCCGGCCCGTTCGCCGCCTCGATCCTGGGCGAGTTCGGCGCCGACGTCGTGAAGGTGGAGCAGCCCGGGATCGGCGATCCGATGCGTCGACTCGGCACAGCCGGACCCGGTGGCGACACCTGGTGGTGGTTGAGCGACACCCGCAACAAGGTCAGCGTCGAGCTGGACCTGCGCACCGACGAGGGCGCAGGGCGGTTCCGGGACCTGGTGGCATCCTCCGACGTCCTGGTCGAGAACTACAGGTCCGGCACCATGGAACGGTGGGGCCTCGGCTTCGAAACGCTGCGGCTGTCGAACCCGGGCCTCGTCCAGCTCTCGATCAGCGGCTTCGGCCGGACCGGCCCCATGGCCACCAGGGCGGGGGTGGCCAGGATCGCCGAGGCGTTCACCGGGATGGCACACCTCACCGGAGAACCCGACGGCGCCCCCGGCCTGTCAGGTTCCTCAGGGCTGGCTGACTACGTTGCCGGCCTGTACGGGGCACTCGGCGTCCTGCTCGCCGTACGGGCGCGTGATGCCAGCGGCCGGGGACAGTTGGTCGACGTGGCCCTGTACGACGGGATCGCCCGGATCCTGGACGAGCTTGTGCCTGTGCATGTGGCTACCGGGGCGGGTCGGGAACGGATGGGGCCCGACACCCACCGTTCGGTTCCGCACAGCAACTACCGGACGGCCACCGGCGACTGGGTGACGATTGCCTGCACCAACGACCGCATGTTCGACCGCCTCGCCGAGGTGATGGGTCGTTCCGACCTGCTCGACGACGAGCGTTTCGCCACGAACGCCGGCCGCATAGCCAACCGGGAAGAGGTGAACATGGTGGTCGGAGACTGGGTGGCGACCACGCCGCTGGACGAGGTCATTGCCGGTTGTGAGGCGGCTGCGGTCCCGGTTGGCCTGGTCCAGACCGTCGGCCAGTACCTGGAGCATCCCCAGGTGGCGGCCCGCGACTCGGTGGTCACCATCGACCACCCCACGGTCGGGCCGGTGACGGTGTCCGGCGTGGTGCCCCACCTGGTGGACACCCCCGGGTTGATCGAGACCCTCGGAGCCGTCCTGGGCGGGACCACGGTGGACGAGGTACTGGAACGCTGGAGGGGCGCCCTGGACGGCGCCACGACGACTGGAGGAACCCCGTGATGTGGAAGCTCACCGAGGAGCAACTGGACCTGCAGGCGAGGGCCCGTGGGCTGGCCGCCGAAGTGGTCGGGCCGCGTGCCGCCGAGGTGGATCGGACGGAGTCGTATCCGTGGGAGAACGTCGAGGCGCTGCGGGATGCCGGCATGACCGGCATGACCGTGCCCGCCGAGTTCGGAGGCCCGGGCCATTCGTTCCTGGACGCGGTCCTGGTGGTGGAGGAGATGTCGAAGCAGTGTGGCGTGACCGGCCGGATCGCAGTGGAGGCCAACATGGGGGCCATCTCGGCGATCATGGCCTACGGCACCGACAGCCAGCGGCGCCTTGCCGCCGGCCTGGTGCTGGATGGCGACAAGCCGGCGATCTGCATCACCGAACCCGGGGCCGGCAGCGCAGCCTCGCTGATGACCACCCGGGCGGACCGCCGGGGCGACGGGTACGTCCTGAACGGTAGGAAGCACTGGATCACCGGTGGAGGCGTGTCGAGGCTCCACCTCGTGTTCGCCCGGGTGTTCGACGAGCACGGTGGGGAGGAGGGCATCGGCGGGTTCCTGGCCATCCGGGGCGAGACCCCGGGGCTGGTGATCGGCCGCCGGGAACCGACCATGGGGCTGCGGGGCATCCCCGAGACGGAGGTGCTGTTCGAGGACATGCACATCGGCTCCGACATGGTGCTCGTGCCGCCCTCCGGGTTCGGTCGGGGCTTCGCCGAGCTCATGAACTCCTACAACAGCCAGCGGGTGGGGGCCGGCACGGTCGCCCTCGGACTGGCCACCGGTGCCTACGAACGTGCCCTCGCCTTCACGAAGGAGCGCGAGCAGTTCGACCGTCCCATCGCCGAGTTCCAGGGCGTCCAGTGGATGCTGGCTGACATGAGCATCCGGTTGGAGGCGGCCCGCAGCCTCACCTACCGAGCCGCTGATTCGCACGGGCCGGATGGCAGCCCGTTTCCTGATCCGACCATGGCCGCCCAGGCCAAGGTCTTCACGTCGGAGAACTGCATTGACGTGGCCAACGACGCCCTGCAGCTCTTCGGAGCCGCCGGCTACTCCCGCAACAACCCGATAGAACGCATCTGCCGGGACGTCCGGATGTTCACCATCGGCGGAGGGACGGCCCAGATCCTGCGGACGGTCGTGGCGGCCCGGATCCTGGACATGAAGCTGCCCCAGACCCGTGACGGCTTCCAGCGGCTGGCGGACCGGTCGTGAGCGTGGGGGTGCCCATTGCCGCGGACCCGTCGACCCTCGCGCCCCTGGATACGGAAGAGCGCAGCCTGGCCGAGCTGGCCTACGAGCGGATCCTGGCGGCGATCCTGGATGGTGGCTTCGTGGCCGGGGACCGTCTGATAATGGATCGTCTCGCCGACGAGCTGGGCATCTCGAGGACGCCGGTCCGCGATGCGCTGCGTCGGATGGAGGCCGATGGCCTGGTCCGGCCGGCCACCAAGGGCTTCGTGATCCGCTCCCTCGGAGCCGGCGACGTAAGGGCCATGTACGAGGCGCGCGAGCCTGTCGAGGGGTGGGCGGCTCGGGCGGCGGCGAGCCGGGCTGATGCCAGCGGCCCTGCCCTCGCAGCCGCCCTGGAGGCCCTGTCGGAGGTCTCGGATGGTGATCCGGCCGGCGCCTACAGGGCCAACCGTGACTTCCATCGGACCATCGTGGTCGCAGCCGGCAACCCGGTGCTGGTGGACTGCTTCGACACCATCTGGGGTCGTGGGCTGGCCCTGCTCTCCTTCGCCGAGTCGGCTCGCCACGGTTCGACCGTTGACTTCGACGAACACCGGGTGCTCTACGAGGCGGTCGTGTCAGGCGATCCCGACCGGGCCGAGGCCGAGATGCTGGCCCACATCCGTAGGGGCGCAGACTCCGTCTGAGGCCTGGTCACAGGTACGGCAGGTACCAGGAGGTCTCCCAGTCGGTGACCAGGTCGCGGGCCGAGGCCTCGTCGCCGACAGCCTCCATGTACCTGGCCAGCTCCACTTCCTTGATCGCCGTGAACTGGTCGACGAAGGCACGGCCGATGGCGTCGGCGAAGACATCGTCTGCTGCGAGGGCCTCGAGTGCCTCGCCCAGCGAATCGGGTACATGTTCCTCGGTGCAGACCTCATCGAGGCCGTCGCCGGTCTCAGGGTTCGGGCACTGAAGCCCGGCCTCGGCGCCGAGGCGGGCAGCGGTCAGGACCGAGGCCACCGCCAGGTGGATGGTCGCCGACCCGTCCGGCATCCGGTTCTCGAGGCGGGTCGAGGCATCTCGCTCCGGGTTCACCCGCACGGTGGTGCAGCGGTGGTCGTGCCCCCAGTTCTTCCAGTAGCCGGCGAGCTGGCCGGGTCGGAGTCGCTTCGACGAGTTGACGGTCGGGGCACAGATGGCCGACATGGCCGAGAGGTGCTGGATCTGGCCGGCGATGCACTGTCGGGCGAGGTCGGACAGTCCATCGGTGCCGTCCGGATCCAGCAGGGCGTTGTTCCCGTCGGCGTCCAGGAGGCTGAGGTTCACGTGCAGGCCACTGCCGCCCCTGTCCATGAGTGGTCGGGGAAGGAAGGTCAGGAGGTGGCCCATCTCGAAGGCCACGTCGCGGGCCATCGTCTTGAAGAGGAAGGCCTCGTCGGCGGCGGCCAGGGCGTCGTCGTACCGGAGGGTGAACTCGAACTGGGCGGCGTCGAACTCAGCATTGGCCGACTCCAGGCGGAATCCGACGGCGTCCGAGACGTCATGGATCGCCTCGACGATCCCCGCCGGATCGTTCAGGGGGCCGGTTCCGTAGACGAACGAGCCGGGGCAGTCGTAGGGGGCCCAGCCGCCTTCGCCGTCGGGCTGCATGACGAAGGCCTCGAACTCGATGCCGACCTGTGGGGTGTAGCCCAGGGCCTCCCAGGCGGCGACCGCCTCCTTCAGGACGTTGCGTGGGGCAAATGGGATCGGAATGCCACCGCGTTCGAGGTCGCCGACCACCACGCCGACGCCCTCCTCCCAGCCGTCGCGGACGGTGGACATGTCTATGGTGCATTCCATGTCCGGGAAGCCCTCGAGCATCTTCGCGCCCGGCGCGGGGGTCATGTCGCGGTCGTAGCCGAGGGCGAATACGGCCATGGCGTGGCGGGTACCCCGCTCCGCAAGGTGCGGGGGCAGGTACTTGCCGCGGGCGAGGGCCAGGTGGTCGGGCCAGAGCACTCGGATTCTGCGATGGTCGGTCATCTGTCCCCGTGGTCCCTGATCGTCGGCTGGAAGGGTGGTCCCTGATCGTCGGCTGGAAGGCCGGAGCGAAATCGTTTGGCCCCAAATAGTAGTGTGGCGAGATGCCCAGTGCATTCGCCGCAGGCGACGAGGAGTTGGTGGAGGCCGAGCGCCTGATCCGGGACCGGATGTCCGGCCTTGACCTGGATCTGCTCTCCCTGGCCGCTGTCTCCAACGTGTTCCGGACGGCCACGGCGGTTCGCAACCACATGGAGCGAAACGTCCTGAAGCCCCATTCCCTCTCCTGGAGCGCCTTCGTGGTGCTGTTCGTCCTGCACATCTGGGGAGCCAAGGAGTCGCGGGAGCTGGCCGCCGAGGCCGGGATCTCCGGAGGGACGCTGACCGGTGTGCTGGACACCCTGGAGCGAAAGGGGCTGGTCGTCCGACAACCGGTCCCGACCGACCGTCGCCGGGTCGGCGTGGTCCTGACCGACGCGGGGACAGCGGTCGTCGAGGAGGTGATGCCGGCCTTCAACCGCGAGGAGGCCCAGGTCACCGGTGGCCTGACAGACGATGAGACGGCGACCCTGGCCCGGCTGTTGCGCACCGTGCTGCGCACAGCCGAGGACCTGGACGACCGGTGAGCGGAGAACCCTTCTGGCCGCATGACGAGCAGCTGCTCGAGTCGGTCATGGACTGGAGCCGCCGCCGGATCGCCGGCGGCCAGGACCCGATGGCCAGGGCCCGACCGGCCCATGAACTGCATGAAGACCTGGGTGACACGGTCGTGGCCGGAGGAATAGGTGGTCACGAGGCACTGAGGCTCTTCACCCAGGTGGTCGTGACGGCCACCCGGGCACAGGACAACCCGATGAACCTCGCCTTCATCCCGGCGGCTCCCACCGAGGCTGCGCTGGTGTTCGACCTTGCCGTCAGCGCAGCAGAGATGTTCGCCGGCACCTGGGAGGCAGGAGCCGGTGCCATCGCGGCCGAGAACCAGGCCCTGGCATGGCTGGCCGGCCTGCTCGGTTGGCCGGAGACGGCAGGTGGCTGCTTCGTATCCGGGGCCACGATGGGCAACCTGAGTGCTCTGGTTGCAGCACGTGAGAGGGCCCGCGGTGACCGTGGCGGCCAGCCGGTGGCGTGGCGTCTGGCGGCGACCGCCGATTCCCACAGTTCGGTGCGCGCCGCGGCGAAGGTCATGGACTGCGGCATCCTGGATGTTCCCGGTGACGTGCAGGGCCGCATGACCGGCGAGGCGCTGGCCGCCGTACTGGCATCGGACGGTGGCGACGGCGTGTTCGCCGTGGTGGCCTCGTCCGGTACGACCAACGCCGGGGTGGTGGACGACCTGGCGGGCATCGCCGCGGCCTGCCGGGAGCACGGCATCTGGCTGCACGTGGACGGGGCCTACGGTGGAGCGGCCCTCGCCGCCCCGTCGGTGGCCGACAGGTTCGTCGGCATCGAGCATGCCGACTCGTTCGTCGTGGATCCCCACAAGTGGCTGTATGCCCCCTACGACTGTTGTGCCCTGCTCTACCGGGAGCCCGAGCACGGTGCCAATGCCCACTCGCAGTTCGCCAGCTACCTGGAGTCGGTGGACCGCTCGGAGTGGAATCCGGCCGACTTCGCCGTGCACCTCACCCGCCGGGCGCGTGGCCTGCCGTTCTGGTTCTCGCTCGCCACCTACGGGACGGACCGCTACCGGGAGGCCATCGAGATCGTGCTGGCCACGACCCGTGCCGTGGTCGCCGAGATCAGGGAGCGTCCCCACCTGAGGCTCATCATGGAGCCCGACCTTTCGGTGGTGCTGTTCGAGCGGGTCGGCTGGACCGACGAGGACTACCGGGCGTGGTCGGACCACAACGCCCGGTCGGGGGTCGTGCTCTGCGTGCCCACCCGTTGGGAGGGCCGACCGGTGCTGCGCTTCTGCTTCGTGAACCCCGACACCGAGGTGGAGGCTGTGGCGGAGGTCCTGGACGGGCTGGCCGACTAGATCATTAGGTCCCAAATGATTATGCTGGCGTTCATGCCCACCGAGCTGACGTCCGGTCGATCACCGCAGGCCCACCGTGGGTGAGATCGTCGGTGCCGCGGTCGTGTCCCACGTTCCGCCCATCGTGATGCCCGAAGACGTCCGTCGAGGGCTGAACGACGGCAAGGAGATCAGCCTCGTCCCCGGCCTGCACCGCCTCCGGGAGGAATGCCTGGACCGCCTGGGTGCCGACACCTTCGTGGTGTTCGACACCCACTGGTTCACCCTCGTCGAGATGGTCGTCACCTCCCATGGTCGAAGGACCGGCCACTACACATCTGACGAGCTGCCGCGCGGCATGTCGGCCATGCCGTACGACATCCCGGGAGATCCCGAGTTGGCCGAGGCCCTGGCGTCGGCGGCCGATGACCACGGCACCTGGATCACAGCCGTCGACGACCCGTACCTGCCCATCCACTACCCGACGGTCAACCTGCTGGGCTTCCTGCAGCGCGACGAGCGCTGGATGACGGCCAGCACCTGCGGAACGGCCGGTGCCGATGACTTCGAACTCTGGGGCCGCCTCCTCGGCGAGACCATCGAGGCACTGGACCGCAGGGTCGTGCTGCTCGCCTCCGGTGGCCTGAGCCACCGGTTCTGGCCACTAGAGGTGTTCCGCGACCACGAATCGTCGTCGCTGGACAACATCATCACCCCCGAGGCCCGGGCGGCCGACGAGGCGATCATCGACCGGTGGGAGGCAGGCGACCACGCTGCTGTGATCGACGGCTACCCGGAGTTCCGGGCGCATGCTCCCGAGGGCCTCTTCGGCCACTACCTCATGATGGTGGGCGCTCTGGGCGGTCGTGACTGTCGTGCACCCGGCGTCGCATACTCGGACTACGAGGCGGCGGCCGGTACCGGCCAGATCCACATGTGGTTCGAGCGCCCCGACGGCGGATGGACGGCTTGAGCCGGTGGTTCGGACGGTCCAGCGAACGCTGGCGCGGCTGACCTGCGTGAGTTCGTAGCCGGCAAGGTTGCGAGCTACAAGCAACTGCGAGCCGTCGAGTTCATCGACGAGATTCCGAAGTCGGCCTCCGGCAAGATCCTCCGCCGATTCCTTCGCAGCGGC
>Ga0206681_10000318_pt1 | contig 27942 bp, 27 predicted proteins | sample M150012015metaG_FD_161048 | JGI IMG/M metagenome (GOLD analysis project Ga0206681, IMG submission 161048) | Ammonia-oxidizing marine archaeal communities from Monterey Bay, California, United States - M1 500m 12015 | ecosystem: Environmental > Aquatic > Marine > Intertidal zone | place: USA... | reverse complement strand
CAGTCTGTTCAAGGATGGGGAAACCACCATTTACGAGTATCCCTACAAACAAAAGAAAAGTCAAAAGAATCATTTCTCTGGAAAGCCTGTAGAGAGCTGCTTTTCACATGGAGGGAAGTACCTGTGGGTAACCTATTACAGACGTAGCTTTGATCCCATTGCACAGTCGCCCTCTGCGGTAGCTATTATTGATACCGAAAGAGATGTCATTGTTCGCGTAATGCCAACTGGTCCCTTGCCCAAAATGATTGCCTGCTCCCCGGACAATAAACGTATTTCGGTTACCCATTGGGGAGACAATACAGTAGCCATTATCGACATAGATTCTGAGGACCCCTTTGACTTTAAATACGTCAAACATTCGGTAGTGGATTACAAGATGTCGACCAACTTCAGCTCCTCTCATGTGAATCGAGATGCAAGCTGTGGTTTTTGTTTAAGAGGAACTACTTATACTCCTGATGGTCAATTTCTTATGGTTGGAAGAATGGGTGGTGGAGGTATTGCCATTTTTGATGCAAACACCTACGATTATCTGGGTACGGTCTTCGGTATGATGTCCAATGTTCGACACCTCGTGGTGAAGGACGAATACCTCTATATCAGCTGTAACCGACCGGGTCAGGTGCAGCGTTGTAAATGGCAGGATCTTGTCAAAACACGACTGGAAACCGACGAGAAAAAAGTGACCTTCAGTGAATTCGAAAATGTGTACGTGGGTACCGGAGCCCGAACGATTGTTCTGACCTCTGACGGCAAGTATTTGTTTGCCTGTGCCAATAGTGTCTCTAAGATTGTAGCGGTGCGCACTTCCGACATGAAGGTAGTGGCTCAGATCCCTGCGGATTCGTATCCAGTGGGTATGGCGATTTCAGCAGACGATTCCGAATTGATTATCACTTCTCAGGGAAAAAGCAACCGTGGCGGGAATTCTGTGATGGTCTTTGAGCTGACTTATAAGTAATTTAATACCATGGCCTTAACTTATTCATCTATGCTCGAGCTGGGAAGCAAAATCCCTGATTTTAAGCTCATCAATGCGCTGGACGGTCACTTGTACTCCTCGACCTCACTTCATAACGACAAACCCTCTTTAATCATGGTCATTTGCAATCACTGTCCCTATGTAATCCATTACCATGAGGAGCTACAGCATTTTTCAAATGACTACGGAGCTCAAATCAATATGGTAGCCATCAGCTCCAATGATGTGGAACGATATCCACAGGATGGGCCAGAGGGCATGAAAAAGCTGTTTGAGACCCTGGGTCTTGATTTCCCCTATCTCTTTGATGAAACGCAGGAAATAGCCAAAACCCTTAAAGCAGAATGCACACCTGAATTTTATCTGTATGATGGTAACAATGTCCTGGTCTATCGTGGTAGGATGGACGACTCTTCTCCAGGAAAAGACATTCCAATCACGGGAGCCGATTTGAGAGGGGCTATTGACGCACTGCTTAAGGGAGATCCCGTTTCTTCAGATCAACATCCCTCCATGGGATGCAGTATCAAGTGGAAGTGATCTTTCTCCTAGACCTGTTTCTTAATGAATACGAAAAAAGGCACCTAATTGCTTAGATGCCTTTTTGTGATCCCCCTGGGGCTCGAACCCAGGACCCACGCCTTAAAAGGGCGTTGCTCTACCAACTGAGCTAGGAGATCAAGTTTTTCGGGTGCAAATATAAATTTAATAATCAGTAAATCAAACATTAAAAGGGGTAAATTTGTTTTTCAAAAACGCATAGTAATTGTAATCAATTGTGTCCGAAATAAAAACCACTGAAAAGGGAAATAACATTGTACTGATAGGACTTAGCGGTTCCGGAAAAACAACGATTGGAAAGGAACTTTCTATTCTAATGAAGCGTCCGTTTATAGATACAGATGAGCTTTTAGAAGAAGTGATTGGCAGCTCTGTTTTGGCTTATTTTAAGGCCTATGGAGAGGAGGAATTCAGAAAGCTGGAGAATCAGCTTCTCGAAACTTTAAATCCTGATGATGGTGCTGTAATTGCCACGGGGGGAGGTATGCCCTGTTATGGAGATAACATGGATAGCATGTTAAAGCTGGGGACTGTGATTTATTTATCGGTAAGCATTGAAAATATTTCTGATAGGATTTTGAAGGATGTGGCAAAAAGGCCACTATATCGGGAGATGCCATTGCAAGCGGTGAAACAAAAAACTGAAGCCTTGCTGGCACAGAGGGAATCAGATTATTTAAAAGCAGATAGTATTCTGGATGCCAATCTGGATGCTGAGCAGGTGATTAAAGTACTGCTGCAGTCCCTAAAAGATTAATACAGGTCTTTTCTGAATCCTACGGTGAACACAAAGAATAACGGAGAGAATTGTCCATTATGCATTTCCTGCTGAGCAATGCTATTATTCGCAGCTGCGACAATAGAATATTGTCCACTGACGTCGAAATAAGCCGTTCCTACTGCAGGAATGGTATATTTCAACCCGCCTTGAATACCAAGTGCTAAGCCGATAATAACCCCTCTATCTTCGTCGGTGCTTGATAAGGCATAATCATCTGCCCATTCGTAGGTTCCTGTAATGTCCTCTTTTTCATATTCCAGCTTTACCTTATTAAATAACAACATAAAATTAGTTCCGCCGTAGGCCGAAAAACCATTGTCGTAATCATTGCCAATATAATAGCGCGTGCCTCCTTCTACGGTGGTGTAATTAAAGGTGGAGCTAGAATGAACCTGTAATTGGTAAGGTAAAGTTGTATTGGTAAGGTCTTGAAGAATAACCGTTCCCGTATTTTGAACATCATCCGGACGAGAAAAGTAATGGCCGAATCGCCCATAAAACGTTACATCATTGTTTCTTGGTAATTCGATACCTCCATGCAGACCAAAGAAAGATTTATCTGTACTAAACCCATTTACCATTCCCATTCCTGCACTCAAGCTAACCTGTGCATTCAATGAGACAGCAATACAAACCGAAAAAAACAGGGTTATTAGGGATTTTAAATATTTCATATCTATCTTATTTCGTGTATAAAGGGCAGGCTTTGTCGTGTGCTCCTTCTATTATTCCATTGCTTAACAGGAATTCATTAACAATTTCCTTGCCAACAAATTTAAAGTTCTTTTTGAACAGTTTGGTCCAATTCTCTATAGAATTTTGTCTATTCTCCAAAATCCAAGCTTTAAAAGTTCCGAATTCTTCCTGAATTTTCAAAATTTTATTGGCATTAAAGATGGCACTTCGAATTTTGAGCTCGTGTCTGATGATGTTTTTATTGTTCATTAGCGAAGCGATATCTGCCTCAGAATATTGGGAGATTTTCTTAATGTCGAAATCTGAGTAGGCGCTTTTTATTCCCTCATATTTGTTTAATACGATATCCCATGATAAACCGGCCTGACTGATTTCCATCAATAATCTGCCAAACAGCTCATTGTCATTTTTTGACATCCTGCCGTACACCTTTTCGTGATACCAGCGGTGCATACTGCCTTCTGGCTGGGTTTTGCAATAGCTACAGTAGCTCATGTTTCTGATTTAAAATCCAGCTTCTCATAAAAGGACCTTCGTTAAAGAGCAGATCTATAAAAGAAAGATTGGGGGTAAATTCTCGATCATAGGAAAATACCTGCTGGTATTCCTTAATATCCTGTCGGTCCATGAAATTGACATGTCTGAAATCAATCTCGTGTTCATGAGTATACTCAGCTGTATTCTGGATTTGAATTGGGGCTTCCAAAATATTTCCTGCAAATTCAAGAATGGAATGATTTAATTCGATTAAGGAATGATGTTTCTGGTATATGAGCTCTTTTATTTGACTTTCATACTCCTCAAAATACGGTGAAGCTGCGTAAGCTGCTTTGATTGCTCTCCAGTGTTCGTTTTGCCAGTTCTTGGAGTAATCAATTTGTATTTCCGTGGTGAGGGTTTTACTCCCTTTTATTCGTTTAACTGGTATGCTTAACCTAAGAAGTCCGTTGCTTGTAAGGATTTCACATCTATTTCTTAGGGTCTGCTTTGGAAAGCTCTCATACGCCTCAATAATAGGATTTTCTTCTTTAAAATACGCATTAAGGTAGCTGACAGAAGGAAAATAGGAGGTAGGAAATATACTATTTATTCGATCCATTTGAATAATCGTTCCCAGCGAATTCCCAGATACGGACTTTTAGAAAACCAAACCAGTGAAGCCCGCCCCACCACATGGTCTTCAGGAACAAATCCCCAGATTCTTGAATCGGCTGAATTGTATCTATTGTCCCCCATGAGCCAGTAATAGTTCATAGCAAAGGTGTATTTGTTTGTTTTCTTTCCGTCGATATAAATACCGTCCTTTTTCTCCTCCAGTTTATGTCCTTCGTATGCGGTAATTATTCTTCGATACCATGCAATGTTTTTTGAGCTAATAGAAACGGTAGCTCCTTTTTTCGGAATGGTGAATTTTTGAAAATTTGTTGTTGTATTGTTGATGTAAAAGTCTTTCGGAAAACATTCTAAGTTTTTAATAAGCTCTGAAGCGGATGGTTTGTAATCCGGATTTGTCTCATAACGATCTTCTGTTACCAATTCAAGTTTTCTTCCAAAAGTTTTTTCAAATTTTGCTTTTTCACTTGCAGTAAGTGTCAGAATATAATAGGTGGGATCTCTGTCATCAAAATCCATTCTTGTAAAGTCCTCAGGATTTCCTAATTCATTTGAATTTTCAAGCTGACTGAATTTATATGGACCGTCTTCATTGTGCAACTCTTCATACCCTGGAAGCTCAAAGTCTTTTTTTGTTCTGTATTTAAGGCATTGATTTTGTGAAACCAATGCTGGTTTTCCGTTCACATATAAAACAGCATTCTTAACTTCCAGTACGTCCCCTGGTATTCCGACACATCGTTTAATGTAATTCTCTCTTTTATCTACAGGTCGATAAATTAATCCACCATGTGATTCAGGAAAATCTTCATTTCCTTCCGGACCTGGAAATTTTCCACTTTTCAGTTTTTCTCTGGCCAGCTTTCTCCAGGGTTCGGGATTCAATACGTACGGCATATACAATTCATTGCTTCTGACTCGGTATAAGCTATCGGACATGGAATTTCTTTGAAGCTCTAAATTTGAAATTCCTCCGGTATATTTACTACCAGTGACATACTGGAAAAATGCCTCATTATTAAGTATTCCATGATAGTCATGTCCCATTAAGCCATTTGGCATTCTTGGGTCATATACTGCAGTGTCACCGGAAGGGTAATTAAATACTACCACATCATTACGTTGCACGTCCCCAAATCCAGGAAGCCGTGTGTACTCGCCTTTTTCAATAGTAGAATACGATTTCATATTTACCCAGGGCACTGTGTTATGTACAAGAGGATAGGAGAGGGGAGTGACTGGGACTTTTGGCCCATATGCGAGTTTGTTCACAAATAGGAAGTCTCCAACTAAAAGCGTTTTTTCCATAGATCCTGTCGGTATCTGGAAGGGTTCGAAAACATAGGTACGAATAATACTGGCAGCAACTAAAGCAAAAAGGATGCTGTCTCCCCATTCTTTTACCTTTGATCTTGTTCCAGGTTTGTCTCTTGTAAATGCATCAATTGACATGGCTACTACATGGCCAATGACTGGAAGGCTCAAAAAGAGAGCGATATGATCCCCCCATTTTCTATTTTCGCGTTCTGCAGAGTTCGACCAATTGGTTTCTTCTCCGAATACACTGGTTTCTTCACTGCATTTGTACAGCAAGTAATATGGAAAGAAAATTCCCTGAAGTGTATCAGTAAAGGAAAAATACCCGAATCTTCTGATATAGCTCAGGTTTGCAGTAGACCACATGATCAGATGAATACCAGGAAATATAAGTAGTAAGGACCAAAATGGCTTTTTACAGGTGATTTTATATACGATGAAATAATTGTAACCCGGCACTAAGGCTTCCCAGGTCTGTCTCCCTGCTTTTGGAAAAGATTTCCACCAGAGGGCAATGTACGGATGGATTAAAAGAAAAATAAAGAAATAAAGAATACTCATATCAGGCAAAATTAATAATATCAGACATAGTAAAGGTGCCTTTCCTCTCTTTTAAAAATTCGGCTGCTATCACAGCGCCTAAGGCAAATCCTTTTCTGTTTCTTGCTTTATGAATTAAGGAAATCTGGTCGATATCCGAGGTGTACGAGATATCATGAGTTCCAGGTACGTCCGGTATCCGTTCTGAATGAACAGGTAGTGTGCTTTCATCAATAGAATCTTTATCGACCAGCCCCCATTTGTCATATACATCTTGTTGTCCTAAGAGCATTTCAGCGGTAGTTATGGCTGTTCCACTGGGTTTATCCAGCTTTTCTGTATGATGAGTTTCAGTAATTGAAGGTTTGTACTCCTTATGCGATTTCATGATAGACGAGAACTTCTTACTCATTTCAAAAAACAGATGTACACCAAGACTAAAATTCGATGCATGAAGTAGGCTGCCTTCGGATTCTTTCACGAGGTTTTCAATTCTCATAATTTGATCTGACCACCCCGTGGTGCCAACCACTATCGGTATATTTTTATCCAGACAGATTTCGATATGTTTTTGTGCAAGCTCAGGTTTAGTGAATTCAATAGCGACATCTGCGTGTAAATTACTTTCCATGGAAAGCTCTTCAGCCGATGAGAATTTACATGAGATCGTATGTCCTCTCTGCAAGGCAATAGTTTCTATTTCCTTACCCATCTTACCGTATCCAATGATTGCTATTTTCACGAGCTAAAAGTACAATTTATGAATCACCTAAACTTCAAATTTATGTTAATTCCCGGTATTTGGGACTGAAGAATTACCGGGTGAACTTCCAGTGTTAGATTTTCGCTGACATCAAAATTAATAAAATGCGATTCGACCCCTGCATCAATAATCTGAAGTAAATATACCGCTCCAATGGCCAGAATGGAGAGATCTCTTTGATCGAGGTACTGTCTGTATAAATAGAGTACTCCCTGATCGTCATATGCAGCCCATTGAGGATTAGAGACTATACCTTCTGTTCTACTTATATATTCCGTTTTTAATGACCTTTGTGTCTGTTGATTTTGAATCAGCATATATGTGGTTGCACCGAGTGCTCCATAGATTAATGGCACCTTCCATATGGCGTGTTTAAAGCCCTTTTTTTTTATAATACTATTGTAGACTTGTCCTCCTCCCGGAATAATCGCGGAAAACAAGATAGATTTTTTATACGGATGTTCGGGAACAGTATCATTAGGATTGGCTTGTCCATTACTGTAGAATGAAAAATAGATAATACATAAAACAAGAAAAGCTGATTTCATTTATTCAGTAGCAATTTGACTAATCTTTCCATATCCTGTGGTGAGTCAAATTTAAAGCTAAGCTTGCCAGATCCTTCTTTACCCATAGAAATAGAGATATCAGATTGGTATAACGCGGCAATTTCATTTTTAGTCTTTTTATCCAGGGTGGAAGAAACCCTGGTTTCCTTGTTGCTCGAATTCCTGTTTCTAATTTGTTCCTCAATATCTCGAACAGACATTTCAGAGCGCACAATTTCTTTATACATTCGAATCTGCTCTTCTTCAGTCTTCAATGAAAGTAAAGAGCGAGCATGTCCCATTGAAATGGAACGGTCTCTAATGCCAATTTGAATTTCAGCAGGCAGCTTCAACAAGCGTATATAATTGGCAATATTGGATCTCGATTTTGAAATTTTTTCACTCAATTGATCTTGAGTGAGCTGACATTCACTTAAAAGCCGTTCATAGGATAAGGCAATTTCGATGGCATTCAGGTCTTCTCTTTGAATATTTTCAACTAAAGCCAGCTCGAGCATACTTTGGTCATTGGCAATACGAATATATACAGGTACCTTTTCAAGACCTGCGAGCTGCGATGCCCTGAATCGTCTTTCACCTGATATGAGCTGGTATTTATCATTTCCCATTTTTCGAACCGTAAGCGGCTGAATTATTCCATGCTCCAATATTGATTTTCTTAATTCAAATAATCCTTCTTTTTCAAAATGAGTTCTCGGATTAAAAGGATTGGTTTCTATTAAAGTCAATGCAATTTCCGTAATTGAACCAGCTGGGGATTCTTTAATGGAGGTTACGTCTGTATTCGTATTCTGAAGCAGAGCACTTAATCCTCTACCCAAGGCAGGTTTTTTATGCTTATTAGAGTTCATGGTCTATTTCAATGAATTTATCGTCATTTTCAATTTTGGTCAGATTGTTTTTCTGCAAAATCTCTCGTGCGAAATTCAAATAATTGATAGATCCTTTGCAGGACGCATCATGCATGATAATAGTTGTTCCGTGACTAGAAGCTTCGCTCAAGGTGGTATTTCTGTGGATTACAGTATCAAAAACAAGTTCCTGGAAATGAGTTTTCAGCTCGTCTACTACCTGATTTGCTAATCTTAATCTGGTATCATACATGGTCAATAGCATGCCTTCTATCTCCAGTTCTTTATTGAGTCTTCCCTGAATTATTTTAATTGTATTTAACAGCTTACTGAGTCCTTCAAGAGCAAAATACTCACATTGTACAGGTATTAAAACAGAATTTGCCGCAGCAAGAGAGTTTACCGTAATTAGGCCCAAAGAAGGAGAACAATCTATTAAGATGAAATCGTAATCATCCTTTATTTTATCAATAGCCTGCTTTAAAAGATATTCTCTGTTTGGTAAATGAATCATTTCTAATTCTGCTCCAACTAAATCAATATGGGCAGGAAGTATATCCAGATTGGGGCTTTCTGTTTTTATGATGACATCTTTCGGATGATAATTATGTACCAAACAGTCGTATATGTTTTTAACTGTTTTGGGATCAAATCCAGTTCCTGACGTGGAATTCGCCTGAGGATCAGCATCAATAATAAGGGTCTTATATTCCAAGACGCCAAGGCAACCCCCTAAATTTATGGTGGTTGTGGTTTTGCCAACTCCTCCCTTTTGATTCGCAATTGCGATTATTTTACCCATTCTTTTGATTTATAGGTAAATTTAAGGCAACTTCAGCATTCATTATTCAGTCTACTGATTTATTTTTCAACTATTTTTGGGTCAATTTTGTTTATATCTATAATTGAATTGATTTCAAAGTATTGGGATATAATAATGTATCAGATTTTAGATTAATGTTTCTTCATTAAGATAAATTTTTTGTAATATTGCACCCCGAAAACACGGGAAGCGAATATTTGAGTAATGAATAGAATAGACGAATTACAGAAGGAGATTACGGTAGGTAATGAATTACCTGAATTTTCATCTGGAGATACAGTATCAGTATCTTATAAAATTAAAGAAGGAAATAAACAGAGAATTCAGCAGTTTCAAGGAATTGTTATTCAACGAAGAGGAACTGGTGCTACAGAGACATTTACTGTAAGAAAAATGTCAGGTAATGTGGGAGTGGAAAGAATTTTTCCAGTATGTTCTCCTTTTATTGATAGCCTAAAAGTATTAAAGAGTGGTTCTGTGCGCAGAGCGAGAATATTTTACTTCAGAGAAAGGACTGGTAAATCTGCAAGAATCAGAGAAAAAAGAAGATTTTCAAACGATTAAGAAAATAAACGTATTATATAAAAGGGGATATATCCCCTTTTTTTTATGCCTCAAAAGTTATTGAACAGTAATTTCAAATTCTGTTCTTCTGTTTCTCTTTCGGTTCTCATTATTCGTGTTGTTGTATTTCGGCTGACTTTCACCAAAACCCTGTGAAGAAAGACGTGAGGAGTCAATTCCCAATTGAATTAAATAGTCTTTTACACCAGAAGCTCTGTTTTGAGATAGCACCAAATTATCAGCTTCATCTCCTATGTCATCTGTATGGCCTTCAATTCTTATATGATAAGATAGGTTTCTTTTAAGGTATATTGCAAAGCATTGAAGAGTAAATTTTGACTCCTTGTTGAGTTCAAATGAATCTGTTTGATACAAAATATCGTCAAGAATATATTTCCCTCCATTTGTTACCGGCTGTACCTCCATATTTGCTATAATGACAGGTTTTTCCAATGTTTTTTTAATTTCTTTTATGTTAATTCTTGAAATTTCAAAGGAGCTTTCGTCTTTTTCCACAGTGACGGATATGTTATTGGCTTCACTTACCTTCACGACTGTTGCATAGGATCCGTCGTCTTCATTGACTCGAATTGTCTCTTCTTTATCTGATCCATCGTAGTGAATATGTACTTTGGCATCATTCGCCACAGTACCGTTATCGTTTTTCACAGTACCTTTTAAAATGATTACCTCTTCGGGTCTCGCTTCTTTATATAAATCAAATGAGTATATATTCCAGTTGCCATCTTTACGTGTGGAAAAGTAGGCTGTTTTTCCATTTGTGGAAACAAAAATTCCGAGTTCATCCTGCGCTGAATTAATTGGATAGCCAATGTTTTTAGGAGCACTCCAGGAGGAGTCCTGCTTTCTTATGTAAAATATGTCAAGTCCTCCTAGTCCTTTTCTTTTTTCGCTGCTCGTGGATACAAAATACAGAGTTTCTCCATCCTGATGGAAAAAAGGACTCTTATCTTTTCCGGAGGTGTTGATTTCATCAAAAGCTTGTGCCTTGCTCCAGGATCCGTCTTCTTGTCTGTATGAAATATAGATGTCATTGTCTCTTGAACCTTTTCTTATCGAGGTAAAGAACAACATATGACCATCAGATGAAAGAGAGGGTTGTGCTTCCCAACCGTCTTTAGTATTAATATTTTCACCTAAATTTTTTAATGGAGACCATTTAAAATCATTACCTCCTTTACCACTGCGTTTAAAGGTACTCGAATACAAGTCGCAATTAAGATAGTTTTGATTGTACACCCTTTCTTTTTTGCATGCACATATTATCATTTCTTTGTTATCTACGGAAAGAGTGGCTGAACCATAATTGTTAAATGAACCATTATTAAATGGATAAGATAAAGGGTCTCCAGCAGTAAATTCAAAATTTTCGTAATTTTTAGAAGAGACTGTAAATTCTTCTACAATATTTTGAGCGATATCGCCTAATCTAGTTCTATCGACTTTCCGAGTAAAGAACAGGAGGTCATTGTCAGGAGAGATCATTGGGAAATATTCATCAAGAGAAGAGCTGATGTTTTTTACAATTTGAGGTGAAAACGGCACAGGATTTTTAATAAGATTGGTCTCAAATTCCAAATCATCAATATACTCATTTGCCCTGTTTTTTTGATTGTTGTACGCGGGTTTAATAAGATCTGGAAATTTATTTTCAAATGCCACAACTTCCTTAAAACACGTTAATGCTTCCTTTTCTTTACCCAATGCCAGCAGTAGATTGCCTAGATTATAATAGGTTCTGGAGTCATAAGCAGGACATTTTTGAATTGTTTTTTGATAAAAATAAATTGCCTTTTTAAGGATTTGCTCACCTTCTGTTGGGCTAGGGCTTATGCGAATCGTTTCTTTTCCCAAAACAGTATAGAATTCGGCGATTGTAAAATAAATTTCGGGTTGTTCAGGAAATTTAGCCAGAATTTTCGTTAAGGAAGTTATCTTTTTTTGAGGATTAGATTCAAACCTGCATTTATTCATTTTTTTATTGAATTTTTTGGAAGGTTGAGCACAGGGATATTCCTGACCTAATACAGTCAGCTGACAAATAAGACACAGTGATATAAGTAGAGTAGATTTCACAATTATAGCTACATTAATGTATAGCGTATTTTTTAAAAAAGGTTTCAAAATGTCATTACTTCATTGATTGAATAATTTCACATGTTTTTTCAATGTCCATTTCATGAATATCCAAATGAGTAACAAATCGCATCATGCCTTCACCAAATGGGATACCTAACACACCTTTTGTTTCAAACTCATGGAGGTACTCTTTTAGCTTGGAATGTTCCTTTAATTCAAATACTACGATATTTGTTTCGGTTGGCATTACTGTTTTCACAAATGAAGAAGAAAGGAGGGCTTTTTCGAGTTGTCTTGCATGTGCATGATCTACTGACAGTCTATCCACATTGTTTTTTAAGGCATATAATCCTCCAGCTGCAATGATGCCAGCCTGTCTCATTCCTCCTCCAAAGACTTTTCTTACCCTGCGAGCCTTTTCAATAAAGGCTTTTTTGCCTATTAAGAGTGACCCAACCGGCGCTCCAAGACCTTTTGATAAACATACCGATATGGAGTCAAATTGACTTGCATATTTCTTAATGTCCACCTTGTTTTCAGTAAGTGCATTAAAAACTCTGGCTCCATCAAGGTGTAAAGGGAGATTCATCTCCTGACAAAACGCTTTTATTTTTGCTATCTCAGCAAAATCATATACAGCGCCCCCTCCTCTGTTCGAAGTGTCTTCAACAGAGATCAATTGAGTTAAAGGATAATGTACATCGTCTTTAGGGTTCATCCATTTTGAAATCTCTTCCAGAACCAATCGTCCTTTGTTCCCGTTAAGTGTTCTGGTCGAGGCACCCGAATTTTTCGCGATTCCAGCTCCTTCATATTTGTATACGTGACTTTCGCTATGACAAATCACTTCTCCTCCTGGATTTACATGTAAATTAATGGCTATTTGATTGGTTTGAGTTCCTGATGAACAAAATAATGCGGCTTCTTTACCAAATAAGTCAGATGCATACTCTTGAAGCGCGTTTACGGTAGGATCTTCGCCAAAAACATCATCACCGAGCTTTGCTTCGAGCATATAATTCAACATTTTTTTACAAGGAATGGTGACAGTATCGCTTCTTAAATCTATCATTCGTATTATTTTTGTTAAAAATACTATTTATGCAAGAATTAGTAATGATGTTTTTGATTTGTCTTGTATCGTTCTCAGCGTCGATTCTTACTTTTTTTTCAGGCTTTGGACTTGGAACAATGCTTTTGCCGGTATTTAGTTTGTTTATGCCTATTGAGCTGGCAGTTTTAGCAACGGCAATCGTACATATATTAAATAATACCTTGAAATTTGTCTTAATACGAAATTTTATTGATAAAGGAATTTTAATCTCCTTTGGTATTACTGCAATAATAGGGGCATTCATAGGAGCGATGATTCAAAAGTATTTAGGATCAGGAGGTGTAGCATATAAGGTCGACATCTTAAATGGTCAACATTCAGTGGAGCTTTTGTCCGCTGTAGTGGGTGTGCTTATGATTGTATTTGCGATTTTGGATTTAATTCCATTACTGAAACGGATATCTTTTGGAAACGGACAATTTTTTGCAGGAGGATTATTAAGTGGGCTCTTTGGGGGCTTATCGGGACATCAAGGAGCATTACGTGCCGCATTTTTGGCAAAATCGAATCTATCTGCAGAGGTATTCATAGCTACTTCAGTTTGTGTTTCTTTATTAATTGATGCAGTGCGTATACCTGTGTATTTCTCTTCTGACAATGGAGGTATTGAGAATAACTGGCTAATTATTTCTCTGGCCTGTTTCTTTGCGTTTACAGGGTCCATTATAGGTAAACGGATTTTTATCAAGAAGAAAGTGAAAAATATCAGAATCCTGGTCGCAGTATTCCTCTTTATAATGGGTACAGGTATGGTACTTGGAGTCGTTTAGTCAATAGTGGCACCACCTGTTTCTTCTTCTTCTTCTTTCTTGCGTTTTGAGCCACATTTTTTCTTTTTTTCAGTAGTGTGGTCTACCATAGTCTTTACTCCAAAGTTATCAAACAGATATTCTTCAATTATAACTCCTTTTTTTCCAAATACGAGAACATGTTTTTCTTTTCCGTCAGGATAGTATTCCTTGTGCGTACCAGTGGGCACGTCATTTTTAAAATACTTTTCACTCAATATCTTATTTAATGGAGTGTAGGTAATAAAATCCCCATGTTTTTTCCCTTTTTTCCAGTTCTCTTTTCTCATAATCACATTATTATCATGATACATGACCTGAGATCCGTGATTTTGACCATCCATATAGTTGAATTCTAACTCGAGTTCGCCATTTTGATTATATGTTTTGTGGTTTCCGTGCAGAACACCATTTTTATAATGGACAATTTTTTTGATTTTTGATTCCTCGTAATATTCGCGTTTAACTCCACTGGGAAGATTATTTGCAAATTCTTGATATATAAGGGTGTCTCCTTGTGAATCTAGTTTAAATGACGGGCCATATTTTTTTCCGTTAAAATAAATGGACATAGATTTAATCCTGTATGTGCTGTCATAAAAGTGAGTGGTTGTATCATGCTTTATTCCCATTACATACGACTGGACGGATTGAGGGCATCCTGAATTGTAGTATGAAGAGTCTTTTCCGTTTCTTTTACCATTAATAAAAATTAAATGCTCTTTGAACACTCCATTTCTGTAACATTTTGTGCACGAGCCTGAAAACGGATATAGATTGCGCAAGGTCTCCGCGTATTTTTCTTCTTTTATGTTGACCAATTCGTAACAGCTTTTAATCTTGGAATAGTCACAGATTTTCTTCTTTTTGTAACATGGCGTTTGTTGAGACAAGAGTGGCAAACACAAAAAGACTGAAGCGAAAAGAATTAAATATCTATAATAATTCATAATCTGGGGGTATAGGGTTTTAGCAATGAAAACGAGTTTTTCATTTCTTCAGGTATCTGAATTGTTTTTTTATCAAATGCATTATAGCTTACCATAATTGAAAGGGCTTTGGTATATAATGTGCCATTGACTCGTATTTCATAATGAAAAGTAAAGCTTTTGTTACCGATTTGCCCTATAAACATTTCGATATGAGGATTGTCGCTAAGTAAAATAGGTTTAAGGTATTCTACTTCATTTTTAATGAGTAGAATTCCGTGTTTCTTCCAGTCCCAGTTCTGACCTAATAGTTTCTCAAAATAGTATACTCTAGTATATTCGAAATAGCTGAGATACACGGCATTATTAACATGACCCATGACATCAATGTCAGCAAATCTTATTTGTATTTCAGGAGGATTGATCATTTTTGTCTAAACGTTCGAATTCAGAATTTTGACTCACATATTCAGGAATAATATGTTTTAAAACTTTTACGAGTCTTACATTTTGTTGAGAGTCAATAAGCTCTATGAGCTCGTCAATATCTTCGTTCACTTTCTCTCTGACCTTGGTTTTTGCAATTAATATTTTAGAATGATGGGTTGGAATGGTGTTCTCTTCGTTTGCAAGCAATTCTTCATATAATTTTTCTCCAGGTCTTAGCCCGGTTATTTTAATTTCAATGTCTTTATTAATAGTGAGACCGCTTAAAGAGATCATTTTTTTTGCGAGATCAATTATTTTGACTGATTCTCCCATGTCAAACACATATATTTCACCGCCTTTTCCCATTGTTCCAGCCTCGAGTACAAGCTGACAAGCCTCAGGTATAGACATAAAGAAACGATTGATTCGTTCATCAGTAATTGTAATTGGACCTCCGTTTTCTATCTGTTTTTGAAATAATGGTATCACTGATCCATTTGAACCCAGCACATTTCCAAAACGTGTGGTAATATACTGTGTTGAGCTCGACACATTTTTAAATTGAACGTATATTTCCGCAGCTCGTTTAGATGCACCCATCACATTTGTAGGATTGACTGCTTTATCCGTAGAAATAAAAATAAATTTTTCAACTCCAAATTTATCGCAATTGTCAACGAGTATCTTTGTTCCCAGCACATTAGTCTTGATAGCTTCAGATGGGTTAAGCTCCATCAGAGGTACGTGCTTATATGCTGCTGCATGAAATACAATTTGTGGTTTAAAGCTGTTTATCAGGTTGAGTACTCTTTTTTCGTGAGTGACATCTCCAATTACAATTTCATATTCTAATGTGGGACAAGCTTCCAGAAGCTCCCATTCGAGGTCATAAAGTGCTGATTCAGCCTGATCGAATAGGATGACTAATTTAGGATTAAAGTTGGCAATTTGTTTAACTAAACCAGCCCCTATGCTGCCTGCTGCTCCTGTGACTAATATAATTTTATTTTCAATGTTTTTGTTAATTTGATCTTCGCTAAGCTTAATTTCTTCGCGTCCCAGTAAATCTTCAATTTTTGCCTTTACAAATTGTTTTGATGTAAATTCTCCATTTATCCAGCTTTTGGGATTTGGAACCTTCTGAACCTTTACCTTAAGTTCGATACATTCGTCTAATAAAGCTTTTCGCCTTTCTGATTTTGGGTTTTGAATGGCGATAATTACAGTGTCTATCTTGTATTTGTTATAGACATGTTTTAGCTCATTCGGACTGTATACAGTTTTCCCCTCAATTCGCGTATCCCATAATTTTTTATTGTCGTCAATGAAACCTATTATTCTTTGGTTGTTCCTTGTGTCATTTTCAATAGTCTTTTTTGTAATTAACCCGGAAACACCTGCTCCATAAATAACAATATTTTCTACGTCCTCTTTGTTTCTTACAGATTCTAAGTAAATTAATTTAATAACGAACCTGCTACCAACTGTAAAGGAAAAGCTGGCGAGGAACTCCACAATTAGCACTGAAATAGGAAACAAATAGAATCCGTCAATGTAGGAGTATCTGATTGCACCAAAAGATAAAAACAGAAGAGAGCATGTAAGAACAGCAAGAAAGATGCGGTTCAAATCATGAGTAGATGTGAATCTGACAAGCCCTTTGTGAATTTGAAACAAATAAAACACCGTAAATTTTACAGCAATAAACAGCCATAAATAGCCAGATACGTTTTCCCATTCTTCATGTATCAATTCGGACTGACTATCCAGATCAAATCGAATGACATAAGCAAAGAGTAAAGCAAAAAGGTTAATGAATAAATCAATAACGATAACAACCCATCTAGGTGTTCTAGATCTGAATCTAAGCATGCTACAAAATTAACAAGTTATATTAATCGTTTCGAATAAGATGAATTTTACCCTGCTTATTAATTTCATGCCCGCCGTTCGTTACTGCTTGAATGACATAGAAATATACACCAGCGGATGCAGCCTGACCGTTAAGATTTGTTCCTTCCCACATGAAATCTGGATCGTCATATTTTCCCATGAGATTTCCCCAGCGATTATAGATAGCACATTGAAAGGTATTTATACCCTGATGATTAATGAGTTGAAAAGAATCATTGACTTGGTCATCGTTTGGGGTGAATACGTTTGGGGCTTCAAGATCACATTCGTAAAAAAGAACATGGGCAGAGTCAATATAGCTTCCGCAATTGTTAGATACGGTAATATAATAGGTGCCTGTTTGGTTAATACTTATAAATGTCCCGGTTTCTCCATTATTCCAATAATAAGACGAATTTTGTGGCTGAATTTCGGCCTGAAGGCTGTAATTTTCTCCTATACAAAGAAGGGTGTCATTTATTTGAGTTTGAGGTTCGGCAATAAATATGATATTAAAGTTTTCATTCACATCACAAAGGGTATCCTCAAAATAAATGATGTATTCACCTGGTTCAGAAGATTGAAATCCAGGATTTAAACTCGTTTCATCGTCAAAGGAAATATTTGAATTATTTGCGGACCACAAACTACCTGTGCTCGAACTCACGTTTTGTATTTGAAATGACAAATCACATAGAGCAGTATCAGACAAAACCGCTACGGGTGCAGGTATTTCATTTATAATGAAATTTACTAGCGAGAAACAACTGTCACTATCCATGACGGTCAGATCATACGTTCCAAAGGTTATGTTGTTAAAAGATCCATTCGTGTTACTCTGAATTGTGTCTGTGCCTTGGGTAATAAAATACTCATAGGGTTGAATTCCTGAGGAAACAAATGAAGCCAGAGTCCCGTTGTTCAAGCTGCAGTAATCTTCACTTACATTTACACTGTCAATAACAGGATTGCTAGAAGGAAGAATTTCCACGCTGGCACTTGCAGTGCAGCCAAGATCATCAAGAACAACGATATTATATGTATTAGAAATCATATTTTGAAACACAGAATTGCTCGTGTAGTTTGATCCGTTATCAATACTAAATTGATAATTTGGAGTTCCCCCAGTGCCGTCAAAAGAGAGGTATCCGTTATTCATGTCACAACTTGTGTTTTCCTGGTATATGTTAATTAAAAACAAGGAATCTACGCCAACCAGGGTGACTATAGAGGTATCTGAGCAGTTATTAGCATCAAGCAGCACAACAATATAGGTTAAGCTGTCAAGATTCGTGAATGTACTCGACGGTGAAAAATTCTGTCCATTATCAATGCTATATTGATAATCTATTGAGCCCCCTGAGGCAAGTATATCTATTTCTCCATTAATACCACCACAATATGGATTTGTAATTGTCACATCATCAATTTGAGGATAATCTATTGTGATTTCAACTGTGTCATAACAAAAAGTTGTTCCGTCTGTCATTTCAATCACAAAGATGGTATCTCCTTCTGGGCAGACCTGTGTTGGATTATCTCCTGAATTAACTCCTATTCCATAAGAGTAATTGTCATGTAGCCATGTCATATTGAAATCCGGTGACGTTAAAGAAATCCCCACATTGTCCAAGCCCCAATGATCGTAAGAAGCAGAAGTTGCAGCCATTTGGGTCCATCTAAACATTGTGCTTGTTGTTTGTGCGGCAATTGGTATGTTTTCACAATATTGGTCCCAAACAGACATCGCATTCGGCCAATCACCTCCATTTAGTGGGGGCCAGTAATTCATTGTTATCCATGTTGTGCCATTATTAATGGAATATTGTAGAGTAACTCCTTCATCACTTAAATCCGGACCTTCACAGGGTGAATTACCCTGTTGTATGGCATAACGCATCTCAAAACAAACGTTCCCTCCGGAAGATACATCTAAGCCTAATGTTGCCATTGTTCTTGGTGCTGGAGATGAGCTTCCCATCCACATAAATGGAGAACCGTCAGGTGAAGGAACACCGCATGTATTTGCGGCAATGGTTATTGTTTGTGTGAATTGCCATCCCACGGGTTGTCCACTATTAAAGGTTTCGATAAATACAGATGTGTTTCCGCCCATTCCACTAGCTGTCAATGTCACACAATCGTTACATGCTACCGCGGTTCCAGAAGAAACTGTACCACTAACTGTGCATTGACCGAAAGTCTGGTTCAAGGCGAAAATAAAAACTAAGAAGATGATAGCCTTCATATTCTTTTTGTTTTAATATTGAGCAGCTTAAAGTCGCTTAACTTTTCTTTCAACCATTTCTCTGGCATTCCATGAAATATTCTCAAACCAGCAATGCTATCAAAATGACATTTTCCAGAAATTACCTCTTTCGGACCTAATCGATAGGTGAAATGGTACTCGTTGTTATCACAGGTTTTACATTTCTGATCATAGTATAGCTCCTCATCGAATTCAACATACACATCGTAATTCTTGTAATTTTGAATGGTCAGAATAACATAGTCTCTGTCGAGCCCTTCTGATGGGTCATTGCAGTTTTTGAAATTCGAACGGATTTGAATCTCATCGTTAACAAAAATGACTTTATCAAAATCAGTACTCTGCGTAGTTTGTGAAACTAGCGATGGAGAAATAAAAGAGATAAAAATAAAAACTGATAAAAATTTCATAGTTTTAGAGTGTATCAAAGATAGTATTAATCCATTAGTTCTACAAGAAAAAAAGGCAGTAATATGCACGAAATTGAAAGAAAATATTTGGTTAATCCAAATAATTTGGATGATATAAAAAACAAAACTAATCCGCATTTGATTCTGCAAGCCTATTTAATTAATGAAGAAGCCAAGTCGGTACGTATTCGAATTAAAGACGAAAAAGCTTTTCTGACTGTAAAAAGTTCGATGTCTGGAATATCCAGGTTAGAATATGAATATGAGATTCCAGTTGCCGATGCGCATGAGATGATAGAGAAATTTGAATTAACGACCCTTAGCAAAAAGCGTTATGATATTCCATATGAGGGAAAACTATGGGAAGTGGATTTTTTTGAAGGAAAGCTCGATGGCCTTGTGATAGCCGAAATTGAATTAAAAACTGAAGATGAACCTTTCATTCTTCCGGAATGGATAGGTAAAGAGGTGACTTCTGATCCACAATATTTGAATGCTAATCTGATATATCGTCTGTAAGTCGTTCAATAGATTGATCTTCTAAGTCAAATACGAGGTTGCCCATATTCACTTCAAAATACTCATGAAAATTCTCAAAATTAATATGCTCGACATGAATATTCTTTTCTTGTTCAATCTGCCTCAACTCGGCACTAATTATTTTTTTGTGGTATTTCTTTAGAATAACCTCATCATCCCAAAAATCTTCTTCTATTAAGTACACTGAAGGTTCGGAAGAATTAGGTGTCAGTACATTTTTTGATTGTGCATGACTCATAACCTCCTTAATAAAATTAGTTTTAGGGATAACTAGTATAAATCCTCTATTCAAAATTTTCATGTGTTCTCTTTTAGGGTAATAAATATTCCTTTTTCATCATCTCTTTGTAGCCATTCTACTTTCTTATTTTTTCTTTGTTCCATGATATAATGGAAACTCGGAGTAGGATATGCTCTTTTTAAATAGTTAGTCCAGCTTAGAAGTGATTGATTGTTTTTGGATTGAATCCAATGAATTTGCTCGTTGGAAACAAGAACGAGGTTATATTTTTTTTCAGAATATTCGTTCGAAAACAAATCTATTAACTCACAATCAGGTCCAAAGCAATCCAATAAATTGTAAAAAGCATTCATTGTTGACAACGAATCTGCGTATGTCCAGGTTTTAAATAGAATCGAATCCGTATCGACAGTGATAAGCAATTTATCTGACTCAATATGCTCAAATCGATCTGTAAAATCTTCTGTGCTGATTGTGTATATACCTTCTATGTTAAGATTTAAGGTCTCAGAATGAACCAGTGATGTTGTACTGTCCTCTTCATCGTGTTTATCTATTATACTGGATTTTTTAGATTTTGACTGTGGTCCGATTTCTGAATATTTTATAAAATCTTCTTCACCATTTTTCGAACAGGAGTATGTAAAAAGCAGGATAACAAAATAAAATAAGAAGAAATGTGGCCGTTTATACATATTTGCTAAAGATAATTAAACCCCATTAATGTTTGAATGCTTAAATAATATAAATTTGTAAATAAAAACATGAAAAATATATTTGCCTTACTAATTACTTCTGTTCTCTTTTTCTCTTGTGCGGTAAAAGTTCCATATACTCTGCAGATCAAAGAGGAGTTTGGATTAAAATCGGAAGAGAAAATGAGAAAAGTTCAATTTTTTACTTCTTCTACTGTTATTCTGAATCAAGTTGCTGAATCAAGTAGTGAGACAACTACGGATGAAAGTGGAGTTTTAGTTTCCAGTTCCACCAGTGAATCCGAATCAGTAATTATTCCAGCCAATACAAAATGTGTATTTGAAGGATATGGTCCGAATGGAGAAATCAGAGTGAGATTTGAGCTGGGCGAAGGGAAGTTTCTTCAGTTCACGCCTAAAGGAAGGCAGCCCAGAGACAGACACTATTTTGTGGCAAACTGGAAAGCTTCTGGAGGTCCAAAGGTGCAATATGGGGGCAAAACCTATAAAGTGGATATGATGAGGGGCTCTGCTCGATCAGCATATATTACCGTATCTAAAAAGCGTCTTCAAAGCAATAAACGAAAAGAAAGAGTAGTTAAAGGAATGAAGGTATAAATTCCTAATATCTTTAATGGAAACGCTTAAGAAAAGATCTTTACAGTACAATTCTGAAGGCTTCGAAAATAAAGAGCTTTTAGACATTTATCGTGCGATTATTCTTCCGCGCTTGGTGGAGGAGAAAATGCTCATTCTTCTTCGGCAAGGCAAAATATCAAAATGGTTTTCGGGTTGGGGACAGGAAGGGATTTCTGTGGGATGTTCATACAGTATGAATTCAGATGAATACATACTCCCGATGCATAGAAACCTTGGGGTTTTTACTACTCGCGGTATACCTTTAGAAAGATTGTTTTCTCAATTTCAGGGAAAAAACCTTGGATTTACCAAAGGCAGAGATCGTTCATTTCATTTTGGTTCACAAGAGCATAAAATTATAGGTATGATCTCTCATTTGGGACCGCAATTGGGAATTGCTGATGGCATTGCATTGGCTAATAAACTAAAAGGCCTGAATAAATCAACGATTGTATTTACTGGAGATGGTGGCGCATCAGAGGGTGATTTTCATGAATCATTGAATGTAGCGGCAGTTTGGGACCTGCCAGTTATTTTTTGTGTGGAGAATAATTGCTGGGGATTGTCCACGCCTTCGTCTGAGCAATACAGGTGTGAAAAATTCATCGATAAAGGGGTGGGTTATGGAATAAAAGCAATCAGAGTGGATGGTAATAATATTCTTGAAGTTATTCGTACAGTAAGAAGCCTGAATGATGAAATCAGAAAAGACCCAAAGCCTGTAATATTAGAGGCTATGACGTATCGAATGCGTGGTCATGAAGAATCCTCAGGGACTAAATATTATCCTGAAGGTGAACAGGACGAATGGGCACAACTAGATCCAGTGCTTAATTATGAGTTATTTCTGAAGGAAACAGGAATTTTGTCTGAAGAATTAGAATCTTCAATAAAAGATAAGGTTCGAGAATCCATTCAACAAGCCTTTGACATCGCAAAAAATGAACCAGTTATTGAATCTACCGAGCAAATTGAGCAAAATGAGATTTTTCAGGAATTTACTCAAAACATAATTTCTCCTGGTGAGATAAGTAAAGAGACCCGCTTTATAGATGCTATTCGCGATGGGTTAATTCAATCTATGGAGAAATATCCTGAATTGGTTCTGATGGGTCAGGACATAGCAGAATATGGCGGTGCTTTTAAGGTTACGGAAGGTCTTGTTGATATGTTTGGTAAGGAGAGAGTCCGAAATACACCTCTATGTGAATCAGCTATTGTTGGTGCTGGATTAGGATTATCTATTAGTGGTATGAAGGCTATGGTCGAAATGCAATTTGCAGATTTTGTAACCTGCGGATTCAATCAAATAGTGAATAATCTTGCAAAAATATATTGGAGATGGGGTCAGAATGCCGATGTTGTGGTTCGCATGCCAACTGGTGCAGGAACAGCAGCAGGGCCATTTCATTCTCAAAGTAATGAAGCCTGGTTTTTCCATACACCAGGATTAAAAATTGTCTACCCTTCAAATCCTGTAGATGCAAAAGGATTGCTCAATGCAGCTATTGAAGATCCAAACCCTGTTTTATTTTTTGAGCATAAATATTTGTATAGGAGTTTAAAGGAAAATGTTCCCGTTGATTATTACACGACTGAAATAGGAAAGGCTTCCATTGTTCAGGAGGGGAATGATTTTACTATTATCACCTACGGTTTAGGAGTGCATTGGGCTGTGGAAGAATTAAACCGTAGGGATGAGGTTAGTGCTGAAATCCTAGATTTAAGAAGTCTTGCTCCACTTGATAAAGCAGCTATTTTTAAAGCTGTCGAAAAAACAGGAAAGGTAATTGTCTTACATGAGGACTGTCTGGCTGGAGGGATAGGGGGTGAAATTTCCGCATTAATCAGCGAATATTGTTTTGAGTATCTCGATTCTCCCGTTATTAGAATAGCTTCGTTGGATTCTCCAGTACCTTTTGCTGAGAGTATTGAAAAAATATTTCTTCCTCAATCCAGGTTATCAAATGCTGTCGATCAAATCTTGAGTTATTGATTGTAAATGATTGGTAGAATCTATTTGAATTATGGGTTAAAATTCTTTTCGGTTCTTTCTTTCTTAACACTATTCAGAGTAATTCTGGTAAGTTATAATGACGTATTATTTTCTGATTTTTCGTTATATCATTATTCTGTGGGCTTGCTATTTGATGTAATTACATGCGCTTTATTTTACCTACCATTTATCGTATGCTCCTTAATGCCTATTAATAAATTCAGGAGGATTCAGTCTAACCTTTCTTCTGTTCTATTTGTTGCAACGACTGCTGTATTGTTTCTATTGAATACTATAGATATTGCCTATGTAGGATTTGTAAATAAACGTATTACTGCCGATTTCTTGATGTATGTTTGTTTTAATTCGAAATCCGAATATTCCATTGGGTTAATTTTGATGGAATTTTGGTGGCTTATATTTCTATTCGTATGTACTTTGGGGGTAATAGTATATATTGAAAAGAAGACCTTCATAGTACGACAAGAGATTAAAAACTGGAAGAGCTGGTTGAGCTATTTTTTGGTTGTTTTCTTTTTTGTATTTGTAGGAAGGGGAGGTTTTACATTGAGGCCAATTGGAATCATTGAATCGTATAAATGGGTTAAAAGTGAAAATGCAGTGGGAGTACTGAATTCTGGATTTACTTTCATCAAGACTATCTCCTCTATAGATAATGATGTGGTTGAATACATGTCCAGACAAGAAGAAAAACGATATTTCAACCCTATTGTCAAAACAGTTCCGAGAGGTGTCCTTAACGAAAAGAACAATGTCGTGTTCATTGTATTGGAAAGCTTTAGTTCATATTATACAGGTCCTAATTGTACTACGAGTTATTCTCCCTTTCTGGATTCCATATTAATTGAGTCGATGTATTTTAAAAACGGCTTATCCAATGCGCAGACTTCCATAGATGCTCTGCCAATACTTATGTCTTCCGTGCCGAATTTTTCAAAACAGTCATTAATACTAAGTGGTTATCAATTAAATGGAATACCCGGTTATTTACGATCTCATGGTTACAGAAGTCTGTTTTTTCATGGTGCAAAGAATGGATCAATGAGATTTGATTCCTTTTCAAAATCTATTGGGTTTGATACTTATTTTGGCATGAATGAATACCCTTCTTCTGAGCACTATGATGGTTCCTGGGGAATCTGGGATCATAAGTTTTTACCCTGGGCAATCACAAAGATGAATAAAACTAAAGAGCCATTCGTGTCCTGTATTTATACGCTTTCCTCACATCATCCATTCAAAGTTCCTTCAGAATTTGAGCATTTAAATGGAGGTCCAGACAAAATATGTAAGACCATTCAATATACAGATGAAGCGTTAAGGGATTTTTGGGAAAAGGCAAAGCGACAAAAGTGGTTTGATCGAACTCTTTTTGTTTTTTGTGCCGATCATACCGGACCTACTAATCAGAAGAAGAATATGAAAATTGAAAATAGATATAGAATTCCAATTGCTTTTTATCATCCAAAGGTGAATTTGTCAAAATTTTCATCTGATTTCCCTTTTCAGCAATTGGATATTCTGCCGACTTTACTCGAATTACTTAATATTGAAGAAGAAATATATACCTATGGGAATTCGTATTTCAATTCAAATAAAAAAGTGAGCTTCAACTTTAGTGATGGTCGATTTTATATATTTTCAGAGAATAATAATCCAGAACGGTTTCTTTTAGGCGATGATATGCTCCGTGTAGAGCATAAAATATTAAGCGCTATGTATCAAAGATTCCAATATGATTTGATAGAAAATAAAATGAGATGGAAATATTGAATCGTTTGTCTAAATTTGCACACTAGATATATTATTATGGGAGTCAAGCATACGAAAAGAGCAGAAGATTATTCGAAATGGTACAATGAGTTAGTCCAAAGGGCTGATTTGGCAGAACATTCTGATGTACGGGGATGCATGGTAATCAAACCCTATGGCTTTGCAATCTGGGAAAATATGAAAGCCGTAATTGACGAAATGTTCAAGGAAACCGGACATTCCAATGCGTATTTCCCTCTTTTTATTCCGAAGTCTTATTTAAGCAAGGAGGCAAAACACGTAGCGGGGTTTGCTAAAGAATGTGCTGTCGTAACGCATTATAGATTAATAAATGCTGAGGATGGAAGTGGCTTAGTTGTCGATCCAAAAGCGAAACTGGAAGAAGAACTTATTGTGCGACCAACTTCAGAAACCATTATATGGAATTCGTATAGAAATTGGATTCAATCCTACAGGGATTTACCTATAAAGATTAATCAATGGGCAAATGTTGTTCGTTGGGAAATGAGGACACGTCTGTTTTTAAGAACTACAGAGTTTTTATGGCAGGAAGGTCATACCGCACACGCAACTTCAGAAGAAGCTGTATCGGAAACTAATGAGATGCTTGAGGTGTATTCTACTTTTGCTGAAAGCTATATGGCTATGCCGGTTATATGTGGAAGGAAAACAGAATCAGAGCGATTTGCAGGGGCTGAGGATACGTTGTGTATTGAGGCATTAATGCAGGATGGAAAAGCATTGCAAGCCGGGACTTCTCATTTTTTAGGCCAAAATTTTGCGAAAGCATTTGATGTAAAATTTGCAGATAAAGACGGAAAGCTGGATTATGTCTGGGCTACTTCCTGGGGAGTATCCACAAGACTTATGGGAGCATTAATAATGTGCCACTCCGATGATGAGGGGCTCGTGCTACCTCCACGCTTAGCTCCTATACAAGTAGTTGCAGTACCCATTTATCGAAATGAAATGGAATTAGAATCAATCTCGAAACTAATGACTGTTTTAGGGGAGAAATTTAAAGCAAAGGGAGTTTCTTTCAAGTTTGATGACGATGACAACCGAAGACCGGGTTGGAAGTTTTCTGAATATGAGACAAAGGGAGTTCCTGTTCGATTAGCCATGGGCCCGAGAGATATGGAGAATGGAAAAATTGAAGTGGTTCGAAGAGACACCAAAGAGAAAAAAATAGTGGAATTTGAAGGTGTTGATGATTATGTTGAATCATTATTGGCGGACATTCAGGATGCTCTTTATGATAAAGCACTTAAATTCAGGAATTCGATGACGGTTGAAGCAGATGATTTTAATCAGTTCAAGGATTTACTTAGCAATGGAGGATTCATTTCTGCACACTGGGATGGAACTGCTGAAACTGAAAATAAAATCAAAGAGCTCACTCAAGCTACCATAAGATGTATTCCTTTGGATCAAAAGAGGGCAGAGGGCCAGTGTGTGTACACCGGGAATCCCTCAAAAGGCAGAGTCTTATTCGCTAAAGCATATTAGTGTCTTCGGTATTTAAGTTTAAGGAATTTACAATTTTACAAGAGAAATCTGCTTTGAAAGTAGGTACAGACAGTATGCTTTTAGGTTCTTTGATAGAACCTTCACATGCTGCGAATGGATTAGATTTGGGTGCAGGAACTGGAGTATTGGCTTTAATGATTGCTCAAAAGTTCAAAGATATTACTGTAGATGCCATTGAAAGTGATTATGATTCGTATTTGGAATGCTGCACTAATTTTAAAAATTCCCCCTGGTCAAATAGGTTAAAAGCTCATTTAGGAAATTATTTTGACTATTTTAAAACGGAGACTTATGATCTTGTTTTTGCAAATCCGCCATTCTATATCGAATTAGAACGCAATATAAAATCGTCAAATATTCTGACAAAGCATACCGATCTAGACGAGTTATCCCGTCTCATTTCCCTTGTTTCAGGACATTTATCTGCTAAGGGAGTATTTTGGATTATTGTTCCATTTAGTATACATGAATATATACTTGAGGAAAGCAAATTGAATAATCTGTATATCAATAAGATAATAGTAGTTAATTCTAAAATTACTAAGCGAAATACGAGAGTGATTATGAGTTTTTCATTTATCGAAAAATCTATTAATCAGCGTGAATTTACTATTCGAAATCAAGACAATTCGTATACAAAAGAATACATTAGTTTAACCAGAGATTTTCATTTTAAAACCTTAGACAATTAATTTAAAAAGGATATTTATTCCAAAAAATGAAGTTTATAGATATCTTGCTAACAATAAATAAAAACCGTACACGTTTTTAGTGTTATATCGTTCTATTTATATGAGAATTCATTTATTTACTGCGTTCATTTTCATTTTTTTACATTCTACGAATGGATTTTCGCAGCAAATTGATCCTGACGGTTCATTTACAATAGAATTGGGTTTACCAAATTCATTTACTAACAAACCTTTTAAGGACATCATGCAGGGCCTTGTTTCGGTATGCCCTTATTATCAGTACGCCTTTAAGAATGGTTTAGCTTTCGGTATAGGTGGAC
>Ga0206681_10000313_pt1 | contig 28152 bp, 18 predicted proteins | sample M150012015metaG_FD_161048 | JGI IMG/M metagenome (GOLD analysis project Ga0206681, IMG submission 161048) | Ammonia-oxidizing marine archaeal communities from Monterey Bay, California, United States - M1 500m 12015 | ecosystem: Environmental > Aquatic > Marine > Intertidal zone | place: USA... | reverse complement strand
CCGACTAGGAACAATACCGATCGAAGGCATCATTTATTCTTTATTGGTGCTGGGGGTTACGGTAAGCGTTTTAGAAATTTTCGCAAAAAAAATCGCAAAACCCCGATAAATCTCGTAAATTGTACTATAAGCCCTCGATTATTTACGACAAAAACAGAAACGATTAAGGGGCAGAAAATATTTGTGGATTATAAAAATAGCATTAGATTTGCGCCCGATTTGGCAACAAATAATGGCGATAGAAATGCGTAGAGAGTTACCGACAAATATACAGAATGAAATTCTCGACATATTGGAGGACGGGAAAGAAGAGGCCATTACTAAGGCTGCGAGAACTAGTCAGGCGAGAGTGGTTATAAAACTAAGAAAGAAGTACAATTTCAGAAGAAACAGACTGGGATTGAACTAAACATATTTAAAGGCGTAAGTGGACTTTAGCATCCTTGCTTTAAAGTTGCTTATTTGTTTACTTGATGCACAAAAGGCTCCACGAAAGTGGGGCCTTTTTCAATGATGAAATGTGAATTGAGCGCAGGAAAATTTGTTAAAGATGCATAAAAGTGATGATGAGTTTTGAAAAGAACGGGATTCCTTTCTAAATTCCCATCTGTTAATTCGAAGAAAATGAAGATATATGTCTATTTGTTGGCCATTTGCACGATAATGATCTCTTGCGCGAATGAGCCATTTGAAGGTAAAATATCGTACGAAGCAGAATTTCAAACGGGATTTGGAAACCAGTTTGGATTTCTTGATAATATAATTGGACAAGCAACGAATTCAACCATTGATCTGTATATAAAAGGGGCAAAAGTTATGATCATTACAGAACCGAACAATGCCATCTTTGGTTCGTTTAGGGGGGCCTTTACAAAAGTGATCTACGATCTTGATGATCAGGAGGTGATGCTGGTTAATGACAAAGACAGAACATATATGGTTGAGAGTTTGCTGGAAAATCAGATTGAAGGGTTTAGTTTTGGATCCATGGCTACTCAGCTGGACTCTGCAAAGATCAGCCTTGGGAAATCAACAGGACTTAAGCAGATAGGAAAGTACAAGTGCTTAACATATGACTTGGATGGTCAGTTGATCCGTGGGAAAGTAGGGTTGAACCAGGAGCTGTTAGAACGGATGAAGCCGACAATAATGAAGATCGAAGGGATGCAGGATTATGATTTGTGCGGACTCGGATTTCCATTATACATAGAAAACAAATTGTTAGGAAAGATCGGCATGACAATTCAAGCTTCAAAAGTGGAGCAAAAAATACTCAATGACTCTGTTTTTAGTCTGGATGGATATCGAGAGATCAATTCCTTTGAGTTCTACGAGCAAAATATAGAAAACATAGACTTTGAAGCATTTGGCTTGGAGGATGAATTTAAGGAGTTTAAAGACGACATTGACAGCCTTTCTAGTGGCATGATTGAGGGGGTTAGTGGCGCAGTAGATTCATTGCTTAAAGATGTAAACACGGAGGGAATAATGAACGAGATCAATAATTGGCTTGGCCCCTCAAAAGACAATGACGACTCCAAGTAACCTCTCGAAAGCTAACTGAATCCTCGAAAATTGAAAAAATGATTTTCTTTCCGGTTGGGCTACCGTTGATGAAGTAGCCAAAGTTTCCAGATACATCTAGTTCTGGGATACGAATGAAATAGTTTCCATCTCCTGTTTCTCTCGAAAACTCAAGGGATGTGGTTGATGAGTTGCCAGATTCCAAGTTCTCAAATTCCACAAAAGAATCCCCTGCATCTGTAGATACGTATACTCTTTGTATAGTCGTTTTTGTTTCATTTAAAACTTCTACTTGAATAGAAGGAGGGGTACAACTCGATCATATTATTGCAATACTAACTAAGCCCAAGTATTTTTTCATAACCTATGTAATGTGCTGAGGTTCTGCTTGATTTTCTAACGCACCACTATTTTTCTTTGAATCATAGTTCTATCAGATGTTATTGTGAGTAAATACATTCCATCTGCTAGTATAGAGACATCCATTTGATGAAAATCACTGTTGAAAATGGTTGTTGATTGGACTAAGTGACCTGACGTAGAAAACAAACATAATTGGTATGTTCCAGAGGTGTTCAACTGTACATTTAGCAAGTCCTTCGCAGGATTGGGATACACATCAATTAGTTCGTCGCTTCGCTCGTCACTAATGGAACTGATAACGCCTACATCGCTATTGTCGCACATGAGTTCTGCTTGTCCGGGGATATGAGGAATAGGAGATCCAGTTACCAGTTGTTCTGTCCAGCTGGTTGGACCCCACATGTACATTCCATAATCGATCATGTTTGGAGTAATTGAGGTTAAGGTCAATGGAGACATGATTCCATCACAAAAACCTGCCCCATTCATTAAATCAATGTTCGTCAAGCTCCAATGATTGAAGTTGTTTCCTCCATTATGGCTCAAATCCATTGGCCCATAATTAGAGGCGATGACAAACTCGTCGTTAGAATTGAGAAGACTATGGAAAAATTCATATCCCAAGTGACCCGTACCGTCAACCGTAGTTTCAATTCCCCAATTAGAGGTCCAGCTAGTTTTATCTATTGAAAAAAGGGCCCCTATGTGGTCCGGATAAAAATTAAGTCCTCCTGTCAATAAAATGTCACCTCCGGAATAGTGAATGTTGGTGGGGTATTGCGAAGAGTCACCAAACTCCATTGCATGTGCTGATACCAATTGAAAGGCTGTATCCATTTCAAGAAGAACAGAGCTTTCGCCAGAAAACCTTCTTTGGACCCAAGATGCAAAAGTAGTCCCATTAAACGTTGTAACCCGAGGAACGTCTTCATCAGGGACCATTTCGAAGTATTTTGAATCGATGTAATTCCCGTTATCGTCCACAGTGAAATTCATTTGTTCCCCACCAAAACCCAGGTATCCGACCACCATATATTTGTTATTGTTCATATAGTGAATACTCATTACCCTAGATCGGCCAAATCCACTGGGAGGTGAAGTAATTGGCTGATATCCTTGGAACCAAAGGATATTTCCATTTCTGTCAATTCGCATGATCCTTGAGTAATTACAAATCTCATTTACAATCCCAATAACACCACCATCTTTTGCGGGAAAGAACTGACATAGAGTAATGTTGAAAGGGAACGTGATTTGCTTTTCAAGTTGAATGTTGAAGGACGAATCAATAATGGTAAGAAAAACATCTACAGGATAGGTTGTTCCGGTGTGTCGAGGCGATCCAAAGCAGAAGACCTTGTGCTCGTTTGTTACAACCGTATTGAAGTACCTAGCATAGTTCGAATCCATTTCGTACATCCATTCTACCACATTGTTCGAATCTACCATCCTCAGATGGTTTTGCTCCCACGGGTTCCCAAATTGTATGGAGTGGACCAAATAACCGTCGTCCCATTTCTGAATATTTTGGTGCATTTCTCCAAAAGGTTTGTGACCAAATCTGTACGTGGAATTAATTTGGCTGAAACAGGAAGAAATACTAAGAGAAAATAGAACGACGAGTAAGATGCGCATTGTAGGGGAGTTGTTTGACCCATAAACGACCTAAACCTCAGCAGGTTGCCTTGTTACCATGTCTATTTTTATATTCCGAAACCTTCAAAAACACCTAGCCCAAACAATGCGAAATCAAACTTAACCGGGCTTTCATTGTCCATGTTTCTAAGCTTGCTGTCCAATTCTGTCAATGCTTTCCAATCGTTTTGGTGTCTGGAGAGTAAACCTAATTCCCGAGCAACGTTCCCCGTATGGACATCTAAAGGACAAGAAAGGAGAGAAGGAGAAATGTTCCAAATTCCAAAATCGACACCCTTGTTGTCGGATCTACACATCCATCTCAGAAACATGTTGATTCTTTTGGCAGCACTACCAGTTGCCGGATTTGAAACGTGTTTGTGTGTTCGCGTCTTGTCTTCACCAAGAAATAAGGAACTAAAATGAACCCGCTACAACAAATGGTTTCTTTACACTGCTAACCACACCATCTGTATTGAACACCTCAAAATATAAGATGTAAGCCCCTATGCGAGCTTTAAGCCTATTCTCGGTGACTCCGTCCCAGGTGAATGTTCCGTTTGTTGCTAAAAGCTCATTCTCTACCAAAGCTTTAACCAAACGACCCTTGGCATCGTAAATCGTCAGATTTCCAACGTATCCGGGCTTTTCCATTGAATAGTAGATGTTAATTACATCTTCGAATCCATCGTTATCCGGCGAAAAAATTTCAGGATCAAGGCTGACCATTTCTTCTGTTATTGTTCCCGGGAAATATTGAGAGTTCTCATATCCGGGGGTCGCAAACCCTTCGGTCTCTGCAGCAGAATGCCAGTTAGCAGCATCATTGGTGGCTCTGCCAAAATCAATTCTTTCCAATGAAATACCATTCGGATCATTGATCAAACCAAAGTGCATGTCTTCATGGTAAGAGAAATTATCACTAACACTATCGTTAGGCAAGATCAAATACACATCGCCCGCTTCATTCGAATACGTTGGCAGATCTGTCTGGACAAACCTTCCGGACCTGGCGTTTAAATAATCACCTTTAACCGCAGAGCTGTCCTCTGTAAACACAATGTAGCCTTCAGGTCTCAGCACAAAATTTGCATCAACGAATTTGGCATTCGAAATGGTGTCAGAACTAAAATCCGCCAGATAAAATCCGTAAACATCAATATACCGTGGAGAATTATTATATACTTCAACAAAGTCGGACCCACCGGTGAACGGATTAAAGAGCACCTCATTAATGATCAGATCACCGGCTATTGGAATGTGGGGGAGAATAAATGAAGCCTCTCCCGCGGTGAGTATGTTCCCCGAACAGTCGTCAGTACCCGATACTGAGGCAAGATATATAGTGCCTGTATCCAGAGCAGCACCAAGGGATATTACCACATCTTTAGCGTCGCTGGCTGAAACCGTGGCAGAAGCTACTGATACCAATGGGGCTATAGTGAAAGTTCCTGTATTTGTGACCTCTTCATCAAAATGCGCCAGCAATGTCACGTTATTAAGCACAGAAATACCGACTAGGGAAGGGCTTGTTGTATCAGGAGTGTTGTTGAAAATTGAATTTACACTTCCCGGGGTGCCGCCGTCAACGCCGGTTGATGCGCGCCAGTTGTTAGAGCTTGAACAGGGGAGGTCCGGATTGATTTGCTCCAATGACCATCCTCCATCTTCTTTGGAAGCATCCCTATACCAGGAATCAGTGTAGGCTACTTCGTCAACCAAATTGGACCCGGCATCTTTCAATGTAACCGTTTCGCCGGCATTGTTAAGCGACGGGAATGAGGATACGCCGACTACATTAGGCCAAATAGGAGAAAAATTAGCAACGTCACCTGTAGCAACCAGAATAACATATTCCCCCGGCCCCAAAGCGTAAGAACCAATTGTGCCCGTTGAGGCCCCGTCAGTAAGCTCCCAACCGCTGAGGTCGAAATATTTAGAGGTGGTTGCGTTGTGTAGCTCTACAAATTCAGCATCCAGAAGGCCTATTTGAGGTGTGGGGTCCGGTAACATTTCGTTGATCACAACCTCCCTGTAGGACGGTGTGTCGGGAACAAAATACATAAACCCTTCATTACCTGTCGACATTGCATTTCCAACAAGATCTTCAACATTGGAAACAGACAAAACATATGTTTGTCCATTAACAAACGACGTGGCAAAAGACAGATGAACAAGTGCGGGATCACCCGCGTCGATCGTTGCTGAAGATGGGCTGCCAAGCCCTCCGTCTGCTGTGTAATTTACAACAGACTGAGAGGTGGATAGGTCAACGGCCTCATCAAACAGAACATCAACTTCCGTAAAACTAATGGCGGTTGCAGAAACTAAGGTTGGAGCAGTTATATCAACAGGGATGCTGCCCACAGAGAAATTGTCGAAATAATGACCATTAACGGCACCCGCAGCCGACGATTGATCAATGTAAACTCCAAAATGTGTTGAAGTAGTTACGGAGTTGTCATTAACCGTACCATCAGTTATGTAGGCTCCTGTAGCGCCATCGTCAATATCGAGTGTCCAGTCATTCCCAACGGTTCTTTTCACTCTGATATTGAAGAGATTGCTACTACTCGAATTGATCGTTCCATCTGTTCCGTCAATTAGTAATGTTGATGTTCCGGCAACCGTTTTATAAAGAGAGATCTCATCTGGAGTACCACCAATTTTAATGTAGTAGCCGTTAAGGGTCAGATTCAGGTCCGCATTGTCCGACATTAAATAGACATCAGAGTAGTTTGCTCCCGATGTTGAAAGCTGAAAATCGATTGTAAACTCCCATTGTGCATCAAGCGCTAACGTGCTGGGAGTACTTAAATAATAGGTAGCAGCGCCGGGACTGTTTGATCGTAATTGATTGGCATCAATTACAAATAATGAATTATCGCCAGACCAGGTGGGCGATGAAGTAAAGTCTCCATCTGAGAAATCATCGGTGAATTGAGCGCGCATTGTTAAAGCGTTAACGAATAACAACAAAGAGGTTAACAATAAATAATTGGATTTTCTTTTCACCCACATACTCCGACGCTTGATTCGTAAATATAGTACATTTGATGGCAAATGAATGAGTATGAAAGTAGCGATTATTGGAGCCACAGGAATGGTAGGCACGGTAATGTTGCAAGTTCTGGCTGAAAGGAATTTCCCGGTTACGGAGCTCCTGTTGGTTGCTTCAAAAAGTAGTCTTGGCAAAAGAATCGAGTGGGGAGGAAATGAGTACAGTATAATAGACCTGGAACAGGCACTCAAAGAAAAACCTGCCATCGCAATATTTTCTGCCGGGGGGAGTGTCTCGAAGCAGTGGGCTCCGAAGTTCGCAGAGATTGGAACAACCGTAATTGACAATAGCTCAGTATGGAGAATGGATGCCGATATAAAATTGATTGTTCCTGAGATCAACGCAAACCTGCTAACGAAAGAAGACAAGATCATTGCCAACCCGAATTGCTCTACAATACAGATGGCGCTTGCGTTGCTTCCCATTCACAGGAATTACGGCATAGATAGGCTGGTCATCTCCACCTACCAGTCTGTAACGGGAACAGGTGTTGACGCTGTGCAGCAAATGGAGAATGAAAGGAATGGAGTGAAAGGAAACATGGTTTATCCGTATCCGATCGATAAGAATTGCATACCTCAGGGAGGAGAATTTCTGGAAAACGGATATACCACGGAGGAAATGAAACTGGTGCAGGAAACTCGAAAAATCCTGGAAGATCAGGAGATCAGAATTACGGCTACTGTGGTGCGTGTGCCGGTTATTGGTGGTCACTCTGAAGCAGTAAATGTATCTATGAAAACAGACTATGACCTTTCTGTATTAAGAGAGCAGCTAGCTCAAACTCCAGGGGTTACGGTTCAAGACAATACCGATGCCAATGAATATCCCATGCCCCTTTATGCACAGAATAAAGATGATGTATTTGTTGGCAGAATACGTCGAGATGAATCAAGCCCCCGCTCACTGGACATGTGGATCGTATCGGATAACCTGAGAAAAGGAGCGGCAACAAATGCTGTGCAGATAGCCGAACATATTGTGAAAATGGGGCTTATATGAACCGATCCTTACCGAAGGGATTGAACCTCTGTTTTAAGATTGGACTTTGAAAGAAAAACATATAAGCTTGGTTCGCCTTTCCCGATAACTGGAAAAGGCTTTTGCTCGATACTAATGGTATTTGGTCTGAGTGCTCTTATTTGTAACGGGCCTCCTGGAATGGTAATTTTTGGTCCAACATTAATGCTGTTTCTAGAAAGTCATTTGCATAAAACCAAAGAAAGCGGCCTTAGCTACAACAATGATGGGGGTTGCTGTATTTCTTACGAAGTGCAGGATTCAAATATAAACAACGAACAAGTACATTAAATGACATGCCAAACAACCAAATACCTTCCCAGAACAATATAGATTTCAATTGTTACTCGTGATCACTTTGCTAATTCCTCCAGTAAGGTCTCTTATAGTGGTTAATTAAAGTCTAACTCCTATAACAGAAACGTCGTCTAACTGTTCCAAGTCACCTTTCCATTCTTCAAAGGCCTGTTCCAGTTTTACTTTTTGTTCTTCCATGGAGAGCTCCTGAACTGAGAGTATCAAGTTTTTCAAATTCTTGGGTTTGAACTTCTTCCCTTTTGAACCGCCAAACTGATCTTGGTAACCATCAGACATTAAGTAGATTAGATCGCCCGCGAGTAATTCTATCGTATGGGTGGTGAATGGCTTTACTTCTGCATATTGCCCAATAGGCTGTTTGTTTGCCTTTGTCTCTATTAGTTCACCATTTCTCACCACCCACAAAGGGCTATTGGCCCCTGCATAACTAAGAAGCGCATTGCCCCGCTGAGAGTCTTGAAAATTCAATGCACAAAGTGCTATATCCATACCATCTTTAACTACTTCTTCACTCTTTTCAAATTCCTGGATCACGAGTTCTCGGGTCTTTCCTAATATTTCTCCGGGATCAGTTAATCCAAATTCTCTAACGGACCTGTTTAATCCACCATTGCAAATTACAGATACCATTGCTCCAGGCACACCATGTCCTGTACAATCAGCTGCGGCAAATAGAATGGTGTCCCCAACTTTTTCAAGCCAATAGAAATCACCAGAGACAATATCCTTGGGCTTGTAGAGAACAAAACTTTTAGCGAGGGTAGATTTAATTAGTTTATCAGGTGGAAGAATGGCCCGCTGAATTCGTAAAGCATATGTAATACTCTCCACCAATTCTTCCTGTTTTTCTTGAATCAGAAGCTTGGAGTTAACTAATTCAACTTTGGCCAATTTATCCTTCTTTAAAATCCGTCTCAAACTAAAAAGCATAACGAGTCCTACAATAATCAGGACCAGAATAGAAAAAACGATATTTCGCATTAGTTTTTCTCTAGCGGAACTGATAAAATCATCGAAAGTAACATCCGTTTGAACAATGGCTACCACGTTTTCATCGCTATCAGTTAACGGTGCAAAGGCTGATAACCATGTCCCATATTCATCTTCGTAAGTTGGAATTTCACCTCCTTGTTTATAATGCTCAATGATTTCTATCGGATAAGATGTGTATTTGTGTCTAAAGAAAACGCTGTCATCAGAAGATACACCCATCAGAAATTCCTTGGTCTTGGGATTGTAAACCGCAGAGTATATTGGTGATTGAAGATTGTTGGCCGAAGCCACCTTCTCAAGAATTTCTTGTATAGCATAATAATTTGAATCTTCTTCGATGGTACTAATTCCATTTTTATTTGGGTAAGTTGAAAACATTAACTCATGCTGATCTCCATCAATTTGTAAAGCGGCTGTACTGGTAATTGCATGAAGTCTCTTCAAAACGTTACGCTCTTCGTTATCAATTGCTTCATTATAAGAGGAAGCAATAAAATAGACGGAAATTGAGATTAATGAAACAAAAACAGACAAGAAGATCTGAACATTAATGCTTTTTAAATTGATTTCTTTTTGTTGCCCCATTAAATTAACACCTAATTGATGTTTCTAAATTAGAAAAACATCCGACTCGTCAGGGCTAAAAGTGGAGTTAAGCTGAAATAGTAGATAGGCATCGATCTAGCTAGAAACCAGAGTTCGATTCTAAACAGAAATTCTGCAGCATCTGAAACTCAAAAGTTGGAACCCCCTTATTTCCTAAGGAATCACAGAAGTCTATCATATGTAATTTAAAGTGCTGCCCCTCAGACAAAGAAAATTTTGGTTCAACGGGATTTTCTGCGCCGTTCTTGTCACGAAGTTTGTTCAGTTATTACGCGAAAGAAAACAGCCGCGAAAATGTGTGGTTGGTTGAGGCCGCTTATTCAGGCTCGAAGAAAGTGACGATAATGATATCAGGCAAAGAGGATGTATTTAAGACGAGGAGGCGTTAACCATTACCAGATCTGATAGTCCAATGCTATGTTCTGTATCCTTGTTGTTGGTGATTGTGCACCACCTGACAATTCCCTGACCTGATGGCTCACCCACTCCTGGACTTCAGAAAGCATGATTATACCGTCAGAGTTGATATCAGCTTTTTGATTTCTTAGTGCGTTCAGAAAGCAATAGGTAAAGAGGCCGTTCTGCCATTGGCTGCCCTCCATAGCATATTCAACTCCCCCCGCACTGGCGATTACCGTTGCACCTGTCCCTCTGCGCAGATCATTGAACAATTCATTCATCATTCTTGTCGGACTTACACCGTCCTCTTGCTTTATTCCGGGGCCAGCCGATCTGAAAACCACATTTGTTTTTTCAGGAGCACTTTCATCTTTTTCCACCTCGTCTTTTTCCACCTCCCCACTATGACAGGTATCCATGATAAGAATTTTTTTAAGGGGTAAAATGCTGTCGAGCAAAGCTTCGATCTTTTCGTATTTGAGTCCGGATAAGCTCGGACTGTTAAAGTCAACATTGTGTGTGCCGTAATAATAATCCAGCTCGCTATCCAACAGTCCGTGTCCTGCAATAAATAGAATCACAACATCGTTTACTTTTCCGCTATCCAGAAAAGATCTCAGCCCGACAAAATTGTCTTTGCTAACACGTTCATCGGTCAGGGTTTTAACATGAATTTGATTGAATGCAGATTTGGATTCTTTAAGCAAATTGGCGACATCTGTTGCGTCTTTTGCGGCATAATTAAGATCGAAGTCCGAATTCTTATACTTTGATGTCCCAATTGCAATTACGTACAGATCGGGCTTTATCTTGGCTGTGCACTCTACATCAATGGTGTGCCTGAGGCTCTCCGAGCCGTTGGTGTTAATGCAAGAAACCTGTATTTTATTTATTCCGGAAACCAGATTAAAAGTGGCCATGTGATTGTGATTCTTTCCGGAAACAGGCATTCCGCCTGACCCGTATACCGGCACATTATTAACCCAGATATTCATCTTTTTCAGGTCGTATTGTAAAGCCGTGGCGGACACATCAAGTGTGATCTGTTGATCAGCAGTTACCAACGGGATCTGGCTTGTATTATTTATTGAAACTTCAGGCAGCTCCAGCCCCTCCTGCAAGTTGTCTTCCTGAAGCCCAAGCTTTTTAAGGCGCTTATTATAGGCACTGTAATAAAGTTTCTTTAAGGCCTCTTGGTCGCTGTTCATAGCAGCAAGCAGAATGTCGGGCCTGTTGTATTTAGCGTCAAACTGTTCAAATGGAAATGATTCATGGCCTACGCGGAAGGTCACCAAAGCAACTCCTTCCTTTGTCGCTTTGTAATAATTTTCAGGGGTTTTAAAGATCGCATGATCTCCGGAGCTAACCATGGTAAATCTCTCCTTTCCTGTTTCGGGATCAAAGACCTTTACCTCTCCTGTTTTCAATCCAACTCCAACGTATCCGAATTTGTTGAATTCAACTGAGCAGATCATTTTGGTGTCAAGCGGAACTGATTGGACTGATGCGTTTGTCGACAGGTTTAAAAAATGAAGATGGCCCTTATCTTTAGAGACGATATAATCTGAGGCAACATGCGTCATCAAGGGAGCGCCCTTTATTTTTGGTTGCTTTGTGTTCAGAGGGATCATCAAAGCGGCATCAACCTTCATGACACCCAAAACAGATGGGACCGTAAAAAACTTTCCATCTTTTGTATAATGAAGAAAAGCATGCTTACTAAAGCCACCCTTCAGGTCTATCTGCAGCAATTGTTCCCATGTTTCAACATCCCACACCATGATGAGGCCTGTATTGAACAATGCTGATAAACGGCTTCCTTTTGTATCGAAACTTAATGCTCTGGCCTCTGTGATATCAACGTTCAGAGGGCCCCTGCCTTCTTTTTTTTCTGTTGTAAGCAATTTCACTAAATTTCCCGTTTTCAGACTCAAGATTGAGACTGCCTTGTCTCCTGATCCGGCCAGGGCAATGTAGCGCTCCTTCGGATCCAGACTAATATCATTTATCATTGTCTCTTGTCCAGTTTCGATCTGTTTTATCTGCTTTGGGTCATCTTTTTCCAGATCATAAAGTCGAATTTCATCATCCAGGAACTGTGTGATCAAATAGGATCCGGTTTGAGAAACGTAAATGCGATCGTATTTCGTTGTCTTTTTTCTGATTATTTCGGTCCCGGATTCGATAGACTTTTCTTTCGCTTTCTCGTTAAGGTCTAAGTCTTTTAAGCTGAGTTTCTTGTTTGCAAATGATTTGAATTTATTGAAGCTATTGATGACCTTATCCTTTTCAAGGTTCTTTGCAATTTTGGAGGCCACCTCTTCCTTGATAATTTCTCTTTTGTGTAAAGTAAATTCAGTTTTGCGTTCACTGTAATCCAGATCCCAGATCGACAACTTGTTGTTCTGAACAGAATACAATACGTTCTCTTCGTGATGGAAACAGAATGCTTGCAGAGGGTTTACCTCTCCTTTGAGAACTTTATAAAGATTGCCGGTGGTGGCATTCCATATCTTAATGGAATTGTCTCTTGTCTTGGATGTGTTGATCAATGATTTGCTGAAAGCGGAAGATGCCAGCGTGTTGCCATCCGGACTAAATTCAATGGCTCGAACCTCTTCTGGCATTTCCAGTTCGGAGTACTTCAAACGGGAAAGAGACACCCCTTCCGATAAATTCCATATGACAGTAGTTCTGTCTACAGAAGAAGTAACGAGCTTATTATTTTCAACATCAACATCAAATGCGGTGATGGGTTTAGTGTGCGCAGTGATTTTCACCATTTCTGAACCATCCTCCAGATTATATACTGTGACCTGCCCTTTAACATCTGCAATGGCTATTTTGTTTTTATCAATAATGGCGTGGGAGATCTCATGGCTGTGTGGAATGGATTTTTCTGAATTAATCCTGCCAGCCTGATAAATGTGAACTTCTTTTCCTGAAGCAACAGCGGCCATTGAATTACCTCCTGATAGGCTAGCTATGTGTTTTTTACCCTGGCGGGAAACGGGAGTTTTTCCTTCGCCACCTAACATAAAGCAATTATTTTGGGCATCGCAAAGCATCAGAACATCGCTATTTAGATACGCAACTTTCTTAATTGGCCGATCATGATCAAGACTGTCCTTGACCTTCCAGACACTAAGATCCCATACATATAGCTTTTTATCCTTGGCCACGCTGGCGATAAAATCGCCTGAAGGATGGAAAGAAAGGTCATTAATACGCGCATTATGCCCTTTTAGAGTTCCAATCAGTTTGCTGGTTTGAACATCCCAGACCTTGATAGTGTTGTCCTTATCGCTTACAGAGGCAATGTATCTGCCGTTAGGACTATAATCGATCAGGGTGATTATACCAAGATTTTTTTCTTGGGTTATCAGGGCAACACTTTTCTGCGATAAGAATTTCGGCAGAAATAGGCTCATCACACAGACGATTGCAAATTGTCGTTTCATGGGTTTGATCATTAAATAGGCACAGCGAAGATAAATCAAGATGCTTCAGATTAATAACGTTGTATTTCCCCAATACACATATTGGAAGATATGGTTCAAAGGCTGTGGCAGATTAACAATTAATTTCGCATCATGACGCGCCTGTAGCTTCTTCAGGTCTGACAGGACGAGCATTTTCGCCAACTTCCGATTTGTCTTTCTTTTTCAAGAATGTTTTCTGGCGGAGAATGATCAACCCAACGCCAATGGAGATTGAGAAATCGGCAAAATTCCAGATCGCATCAAAAACCTGTTTTCCACCTACCCATGGAACCCAGCTTGGCCAAACCATGTCAAATTGAAACATATCAACAACGGTACCCTGCAGGAATCCGGCGTAGCCACTAAAGTTGAGTTGCGCCACACCTTCGTTATAGTAAGGTACCCAGTCGCCTTGCCCTTTCGCGTACTCAACGTATATAGTCCCTTTGTCAAATAAAAACCCATAAAAAGCGCTGTCAATTATGTTCCCTGCCGCACCCGCAAAAATGAGTCCCATGGCAAATAAAAAGCCTTTATGTACTTCTGGTTTCTTAGTTTGCCTATATATAATATAACCGATTCCAGTTACGGCGAGTATTCTGAAAATGCTGAGAATAAATTTACCCGTTGGCCCTCCCCAGGACATGCCGAACGCCATCCCCTCGTTCTCTACAAAATGAAGATCGATAAATCCGCAGTTCTGAAAATCTCCATACGGCATAGTCGTCTTGACCCAGATCTTTATGATCTGGTCGACCAAAAGAACAACAAATACAACGAATAAGACTTTTTTCAATAGATATTATTGTCTAAGCTTGGCCTCCATGCTTAGCGTAGCATGAGGAACTAATTTCAATCTGTCCTTTTTGATCAATTTTCCGGTAACTCGACAAAGGCCATAGGTTTTGTTCTGAATTCTGATCAGTGCGTTTTCCAAGTTTAGAATAAACTTTTCCTGACGAGCGGCAAGCTGAGCGGTCTCTTCTCTTGATAGTGTTTCTGAGCCGTCTTCCATCATTTTAAATGCCGCCCCTGTGTCGTCGGTGCCGTTATCATCTGAGTGCGACAGAGAACCCTTAAGGAGATCCAGATCTTTTTTCGCCTCACTTAGTTTATTATTAATAATTTCTTGAAATTCGGCAAGTTCATTATCGCTATACCTTGTTTTTTTTATTTCTGTCATTTTAGTCTGTATTAATTCAACTTCTCAATTCCGATCTTAGCCGAAACACCCTCCTCAATTTCAACTAACGTTCCCCCCTCAACTTGGGTTACAATTTGAAGGGAATCTGCTAACGTTTCGGAGCAAATATAATTTAAATTGTTATTTATTGCGCGGTCAATTTTTTTATGACTGGAAATTGAGAGAATAATGCGGTCTGTAACTTCAAGACCGCTGTTTTTGCGCATATTTTGTATTCGGTTTATGAACTCTCTGGCAATTCCTTCTTCGATTAGCTCTTCCGTCAAGGTTATATCCAGCGCAACGGTAAGCTCGTTCTCTGTCAGAACCAACCAGCCCGGGATATCTGTGGTTTGTATGTCGAAATCAGGTAGGTCCAGCGTGACCATTGTGCCATCGACTTGGCCGGCCCAACCACCGGTGGATTCTATATTTGCAATGGCATCCTGATCAAAAGTTGCAACCAGAGCCGCAATTGCCTTCATGTGTTTTCCGTATTTCGGACCGATTGATTTAAAGTTTGGTTTTATCTTCTGCACCAATATTTCTGACCCCTCGGCCAAGAGCTCCAGCTCTTTCACATTGACCTCTGATAATATTAAGCCCTGTACTTCTCGGATCTGTCTTTCAAACTTTTCACCTGTTGAGGGGACCATGATCTTTTGTAACGGCTGCCGCACTTTTAGCTTTTCTTTCTTTCTTAAGCTTAACACCATAGACGAAATTGATTGTGCAATTTCCATTCTCTGCTCAAGATCGGGGTCAATAATAGAGGTTACTGATTTCGGGAAGAACGCAAGGTGGACAGATCCTTCAGACCGGTCCTGGTTGAGGTCCGAATACAAATGATCTGCGTAGAATGGAGCGATCGGAGACATGATCAAAGCAGTTTTTTCCAAACATTCGTGGAGGGTTTGATAAGCAGCGATCTTATCTTTTGAATAAGTCCCTTTCCAAAACCTCCTTCTGCACAAACGCACATACCAGTTGCTTAACTGATTGGTTACAAATTCCTGGATCAACCTGCCCGCTTTAGTGGGTTCGTAATTATCAAATGCTTCTTCCACTTGCTTGATAAGGGAATTAAGTTTTGATAAGACCCAGCGGTCGATTTCGGGACGCTCTTGTATCGGCACGGTTTCAGCTTCACCCGCGTAGTTGTCAACATTCGCGTAAAGTGCAAAGAACCCATATGTATTGTATAGCGTTCCAAAAAATTTTCTCTGAACTTCTTTAATCCCTCCTATGTCAAATTTAAGATTGTCCCATGGTTGCGCATTCGTGATCATGTACCATCTGGTTGCATCTGGGCCAAACTCTTCTAATGTTTTAAAGGGATCGATTGCATTTCCCAGACGTTTCGACATTTTTTGGCCGTCTTTATCAAGCACAAGCCCATTGGAGATCACATTTTTATAGGCCACAGAGTCAAAGCACATTGTTGCTATTGCGTGAAGCGTATAAAACCAACCCCTGGTCTGGTCGACACCCTCTGCAATGTAATCTGCCGGGAATGATTTATTTTGATCAATGAGATCCTTGTTCTCAAAGGGATAGTGCCATTGGGCGTATGGCATTGATCCTGAATCGAACCACACGTCAATTAGATCTGCCTCTCGCTTCATGGGTTCTCCTGAGTCAGAAACTAACGTTATTGCATCGACATAATTTTTATGTAGGTCGAAAGTGAGATAGTTCTCTTTGGACATGTCTCCAGTGACAAAATCTTGAAGTGGATTAGACTCCATTAAACCTGCATCAACAGCTTTCTGACATTCGCTTTTCAATTCTTCAGCTGATCCGATGCACTTTGTTTCTTCGCCACCCTCAGTCCTCCAAAGGGGAAGCGGAATCCCCCAAAATCTTGATCTGGACAAGTTCCAGTCGTTGGCATTTTCCAGCCAATTGCCAAACCTACCAGTTCCGGTACTTTCCGGCTTCCAGTTAATGGTGTTGTTCAGCTCCACCATTCTGTTTCTAAAATCTGTTACTTTAATGAACCAGGAATCCAGAGGGTAGTAAAGAATCGGTTTGTCTGTTCTCCAGCAATGAGGATAGCTGTGTTCGTATTTTTCAACTTTGAAGGCAAGATTTTCTTCTTTTAGTCTTATCGCTATTTCAACATCAACAGATTTTTCAGGAGGATTTTCTTTGTAATACTCCTGTTTAACATACTTGCCTCCGAGCTCACCCATCTGAGACACAAACTTGCCCTGTAGATCAACAAGAGGAACAGGATTTCCGTTACCGTCCAGGATCAGCATTGGTGGAACCCCGGCATCTTTAGCTACCTGGGCATCATCAGCGCCAAAGGTTGGAGCTATATGTACAATTCCGGTACCGTCTTCGGTCGTAACAAAGGCACCGGAAATAACACGAAAAGCCCTATCCACATCTTCATAAGGTAACACATATGGCAATAGCTGCTCATATTCAATGTCAACAAGGTCGGTGCCTAAAAATTCTTGAAGTATTTCATAAGGAATTTTCTTGTCATCCGGGGAATAGTTTTCAAGTTGATTCTCCGCTCCGGCCACAACATACTTCCCGGAAAACTGACTGCCCAACAGATTCTTTGCTAGAACAAGGTTGACCGGTTTGTGTGTGTATTGATTAAATGTGTTTACCAATACATATTCGATCTTTGGCCCGACACAAAGGGCAGTATTCGAAGGCAGTGTCCATGGTGTGGTCGTCCAAGCCAAAATGAATGTGTTGTCAGGAAGTAAATTGTTAGATTTTACTTTGAATTGTGCAACTACGGTAGTGTCTTTAACATTCTGATAAGTGCCCGGCTGATTCAGTTCGTGAGAGCTCAATCCGGTTCCGGCGGCTGGTGAATATGGCTGAATTGTATAGCCCTTGTAAAGCAGCTCTTTGTTATAGACCTGTTTCAGGAGCCACCAGACGGTTTCCATGTATTTGTTATCGTAGGTAACGTACGGGTCATCCATATCTACCCAATACCCCATTTTACGGGTCAGGTCATTCCACACGTCGGTATACTTCATTACTGCCTTTCGGCAGGCATCGTTGTATTCTTCAATAGATATCGATCTTCCGATATCTTCTTTTGTAATACCGAGCTCCTTCTCAACCCCTAGCTCCACAGGTAAACCGTGAGTGTCCCACCCTGCCTTTCTATTTACCTGAAATCCTTGAAGTGTTTTGTAGCGACAGAAAATATCTTTGATCGCTCTGGCCATTACGTGATGTATACCCGGAAGCCCGTTTGCTGAAGGGGGCCCCTCGAAAAAAACAAAAGGCACTTCATCATCTCTAGACGTAATGCTCTTTTCGAAGATCTTTTCGTCCTCCCACCGTTGGGCAACATTTTTTGCTATCTCCGGAAGGTCTAACCCCTTGTATTCCTGATATTTCTTACTCATTCTTTGTCCTTCAAAGGTTCGCGAAGATAATGAAAATAGCGAATTTTGGCAGACTTGGATATTACAAAGAACAACATGATGGAGTTGCCCAATCCGGAGAGGGGTCACTCCCCAGGAAAAGCTCAAGACAAAACCCAACCTCCATTGGTTGGGTCTATTCTGATGCCCCCTCTTAGGGCAGGATGATCTGCTGAAACACAACTTGCCAAAAGGGGAAAACCAAATTACCGAGATGTTCCCGGTAAATCGACTACCTCATATAGCTCTTCGTCTTCCAGATAAACATAGTAGGTATCATCCAGAACGTAATAGGTTTTATCATCTATTGTTTCTTCGGTGTAATCGTCTGGAAGGTCGTCTATTTTTGCTCCTATTGGTGGCGCCACGACCTCATACTCATCTGTTTTCGGAACGTGTACATAATAAGTGCCATAATAATAATGGTAGTTTCTTGATCTCGCGGTAAAACGGTAACAATTTGGAGGCAGGACCTTTATTCTAATTCCTGCCAATGGTCTGAAGACAACGAATTTTTTACCAAATGGTTTATACCAGACTCCTCCATGTAAATGGTAGTTTACGCCACGGAAAGCAACGACTCTTGCGCCTGCCGGACGAACATTCACGGCTACTCCGCACCGGGGATGCTTTGCATACCTGTAGGGTCTTGAATGATGGTGTTTGTGGTGATGTTTGGGGTTGTGTACTTTCGCTTTATGCTTGTGAGGCTTGTGCTTTTTCTTTTGCCCCATAGCCGAAAAGGCAATGCAAAAAGAGATAGAGAGCAACAAGCCATTTCTTATTATTCGTGTCTTTTTCATAACGTGTAATTTAGTTTATTTAATTATTTAGACACAGCAAAGGACCTTGGGTTTAATGAAAAAATGTTGAATCTGACGGACATCCTCTATGCATTGACAAAGCGTCCGATTTGGGTTACGACTGTTCGGGATGTGGAATTATATCACCCCTCGTGGTTGCCGGTCAGGAAGGCCATTAATATTAATTCATACCCGGGAAACTAGTTACCTTTTCAACTTTAAGGTCCGGAAAGCTGGTTACCACCTGAACTTTAAAATCCGGGAAGCTACTTACCTCTTGCCACTCACCGCAATCGTCAGGAAATGAATCTACAAACTTGACCTTTATATCAGGGAAGCTTGTAACGTATTGAATTTTTATATCCGGGAAGCTTGTGACAAATTGAACCTTTCCGTGTAGTTTAATTCCTTCCCACTCACAGTCTCCGGTAAAAAGCACATGAGCAATTGCCTCTTTCTTCTCAAGATCGGTAAGGTCTGCAAAAGTTCTGTCATTCGGAGTGCTTTCTTCACCGCCGACAATCGTGAACGAAATTGTGATTAGGGAAATTGCAAATAGCATTGGTAATAAAATTGCCCTTTTCATAGTGATAATAATTAGTTTGCATTCAGCATACGTAAAAGTTAGCTGAAGCTAATAATATTGCCTTTTCAACCCCATCAATTTACTAAATTATAACGAAGAAGAACTTCAGCAGATGCAAATTAACACAAAGTCATCTACGTGTCCAGCTTGATCATAATAATTGGAAACCATATAGAAAAACCAATAAGTGACTGCGTTGCTCATGGTAACAGGAAGCAACAATCTCCATAGCTCAGAAAACGAAAGTCATGTTGCAGCGCATGATCGTACATTTTTTTCCAGCTGTCTCCAATCATAGCGGCGATAATCAAAAGCAATGTGCTTTTGGGTTGATGAAAGTTGGTGATCAACCCTCGGGCGACCTTGAATTCATATCCCGGAACGATCATAAGTTGAGTTCTCCCGATAAATCGAGATTTACCCTGTGAATCCAGATGGCTTAACAGAGCCCTTAAGCTATCTTTAAGAGTTAGATTAGGCAGATTTTGAAAAGCGATCCATTGTTCGAGTTCAGGCATCTTATCGTTAAGCTGACCAAGATGTGCCAACACACCAAACCAATAGAGGCTTTCCAGGGTTCGTAAAGAAGTTGTTCCTACAGGGATTATTGGGCCCAGGGCTTCAATAATATTGAAGATCGATTCGATTGAAACATCAATGTGTTCCGCATGCATTTGGTGATCAATGATCCTACTGGTTTGTACGGGTTTGAATGTGCCTGCTCCAACATGAAGAGTTATAAAATCAACTGAGACCCCCTTTGAGGAGAAGGAATTCAACAAATCTTTGGTGAAGTGAAGCCCTGCCGTAGGTGCTGCAACCGACCCATCATCTTTTGCAAAGATGGTTTGATATTTTCCGACATCTGCAGGCTCTACTTTTCGATTTAAATATGGCGGCAAAGGGAGCTCGCCAGCCAAGATGAGTAGCTCAGCAAAAGTAATATTGGCATCCCATTTAAAACAGATCTCAAAGTGATCATTCACTCTGCCTTGGTTGTAGGCCAATAATTCAATGCCGTCTATTTCCAGTGATAGATGCTCTCCTTTCCATTTTTTTGCACCACCAACCAAACACACCCAAACAGACTCTTGCTTGGATTGCAATGCGATCTGTGGGTCGGTGCTATTTGCAGGTTCCAGACAAAATATCTCAACAGCTCCTCCTGTTTCTTTTTTGAAACGTAAACGGGCGTGCAGAACTTTGGTTTGATTAAAAACAAGCAAGCTGTCATAGGGCAAATAATCCCCAAGGTCTGAAGTCTTACAGTCCGTTAGAAACCCTGCTCTTTTGCAGATCAAAAGTCGAGAGTCGGACCTGTTTTCCACCGGGTATTTCGCAATCTTATCTTCGGGAAGCGAATAATCATATTCATCAATTGAGATATTGTTGGTCTGATCTAGCATTGTTTTGCTTCTATTCCAAGATCGCTCAAAGCTTGAAAAAATTCCGGATATGATTTGTTTATCGCTGAAGTATTTAAGATATCTATTGGACCAGCAGCATTCACGGCAAGAATAGCACCCATCATGACGATCCTGTGGTCGTTATTTGAATCGATAGTCCCCGCACTGATCTTGCCGCCAGTAATATGCATTGCATTTCCGACCAAATTTGATTGAATTCCAACATTTGCCAGCCCTGACATAATTGATTCCGCTCGATTACTTTCCTTGTTCAAAAGACGCCCAACACCAGAGATCTTGGATACGCCATCACAATTGGCCGCTAATGCTGCAAGCGGAGGAAACAGGTCCGGACAGTCAGTAGCATCAAAGACAAAACTTTTCAGATCGCCTTTTGAAACGGTAATGCCGGTCTTTGCCTTGTGCACATTTCCCCCCGCGCTTACTATAACATCAAGAATTTCTTTGTCCGGTTGTGCAGATTCAAGTTGGAGTCCCTGTAGAGTGATTTCCCCATTTAAAGCCCCTCCCACCAAATGGAATGCAGCCCCACTCCAATCGCCTTCAATTTTTATTTCACAGGGGACGTATTTTTGACCGCCTTCAATGAAGAACTCTTTGTAGTTCCGATTATCTATTCGGGCACCAAATCTTTTCATTACGTCAAGAGTTAGGTCGATGTACCCCTTGCTTTTCAGACCTGATACGCGAACAATTGAATTCTCTTTGACTTTGACCAATGCCATCAATAATCCCGATAGAAACTGTGAGGTCAATGATCCGTCGAGATGAATGTTTCCCGCTTTCAATGGTCCTCGAATGATCATAGGCAGTTTACCGTTTACCAGACTACAGCTCACCCCCAATTGCGGAAACGTCTTCTCAATGAATTGCATTGGTCTTTTCCTCAATGAACCTTCTCCGTTTAGTGTCACTTCATTTGGATAAAGGCTAAGTATTGGCGGGAACATTCTTGCACTTAATCCTGACTCTCCACAAGAAACTTGTGTAGGACTGGATTGAATATCCGGAGAACATAGCGTAATGGGGTCATTGCCACTGACCTTAACGCCAAAAGATCGTGCAATTTTAATTGCAGCGATGCAGTCGTCACTAGCGCAGGGGTTCCGTATGACTGTAGTTCCGTCAGCTAGTATAGCTGCAGCAACAACGCGCTGCATCATGCTCTTGGATGCATTGGCATGTGCTTCCCCAAAGTATTTACCCGGATTGATCTTGTGCATGGCGGCGCAAATGTAATTAACATATGGAATAAAAACTATGTTACTACATAGCTATAGCCTCTCTTTTTTCAGCATGATAATAGTGCAGTATAAACGCTGTAGCCCTTATTTTATCCGATAATTGGCTGAAATGTGCACTATTTGTAATAAATTACGCCCCCCAATCAATAATTAGAAGTTGTTTTAAATACGAGACTACCATGAAGAATATTCTAACTTTCTTTTTCTTTTCTGCTTTGATAGCGCAAATTCAGGCACAAACAGTCGAATATGATGTGCCAGTAACCGATTTTTCTGCAAATGATTGTGCAGGTACGGGTTGTGTCTGTGGCACTGACCCTAGTGGAATTACTTATGTTGCTGCGGACCTAACCTTTTCGTGGACAAGTTCGGTTGCGGTAGCCCCAACATCTGTGACAGTTGAATTGTATTCTCTCTATTTTGATGTTACCGGCGCACCGGTTGAATTAAATAGTGTTGGATCAGGGTCATACACATCTTCAAATTTCACTTGCGCGGCTGTGACTGAAGCAATATCCGTAAATCCTGCAAGTTACAATCCAGCAGGATCAAACACCTTCAAACTGGATTATGCCACAGTTAGCGGCACGATTGAATTGACGGAAAATACTGGTTGGGGGACAACTATATACGCAAGGGTTACGGTCGTTTATCCTGTAGCCCCAGCCCCACCGGTAGCCAATACTGACTACGCAACATGCGCAGGAGGATCAACAGGCAATATTATTGATGTTCAAGCTAATGATACAGACCCCAACGGGGACCCTTTGACAACCACATTACTAATGCCTCCCACGTCTGGAGGGAATGCAACCGTGCTAAACGGGGATAGTGTTTCTTACGACCCGCCTGCTGGTTTTTGCGGACAGGATACGATCACTTATCAGGTGTGTGATCCAACGCCGTTTTGTGACAAGGACACGATATTCGTAACGGTGACAGACGGTGCTGTACCAGATATGGTTTGTCAGAATATTGATGTTTATCTTGACAGTTCCGGCATAGCAACGATCACGCCGGCGGATGTTGATGGAGGCACAACAGACAATTGCAGCCCATTTAACCTCACATTAGATATATCCTCGTTCAATTGTGGAGATATCGTTGCTCCATCTGCAAATAACCTTGCTATAACCGCAGTCTATGATGGCCCACTTACTGGGGGGGTTCCGAAAGGTGTTGAACTTTATGTGGTCAATGCGATTGCTGATCTAAGCGAATATGGCCTTGGTTCAGCGAATAATGGTGGTGGTACGGATGGCGAAGAATTTACCTTTCCTGCTGTTGCGGCCACAGCTGGGCAGTTCATTTATGTTAGTAGCGACTCTACCGGGTTTAGGGATTTTTTCGGATTTAATGCGGATTATGTGGCCAGCGCAGCGAACATTAACGGGGATGATGCCATTGAATTGTTTCACACGGGAGCCGTTATTGACCTTTTCGGAGACATTAATACGGATGGTACAGGAGAACCCTGGGAATACCTCGATGGGTGGGCCTACTCCTATGATACGAGGGTGCTAGGGGTAACGTTTGACCATACCGATTGGAGATTCAGCGGGACAAATGCATTAGATGGCGAGTCGTCAAATATATTTGCCGCTGTGCCGGTACCTATTGGTACATACAGCCCATCCCTGGGTGGTACATCTGTCACTTTAACAGCTACTGACACAGCATCTAACACTGCTTTTTGTGTTGCTGCTGTAACGGTCTATGATACTATATCCCCTTATTTCATGAATTGCCCGGGTAACGTTGTAGTCGCTACTACCGATTCCGGCTGTACGGCAGTAGTAATGTGGACTGCGCCTTCAGAGATGGACAACTGCGCTACAGGTCTTTCTGTTTCAAGTTCACACAGCTCAGGAGATGTTTTCCCGCAAGGGATTACAGTTGTTACTTATACGGCTACTGATTTTTCAGGAAATGCGGCGTCGTGCACATTTAATGTGGAAGTTACTTCAGGATTGGACGCATCGGTTGTAACTACTGATGTATCGTGTAACGGGGACAGCTCGGGAACAGCGGTATTGACCGTAACAGGAAACATAGGCTCGGCTGTTGTTGATTGGGGAGCAATGAATGACTCTACCCTTCCTGCCGGAACACACACTTATTCGGTTGTAGATTCAATAGGTTGTATGGTATTGGATTCAGTTACAATTGATCAACCGGATTCGATTATGCTAAGCTCAGTCGTTACCGATGAAATTGCCTCGGGTTCAAATGGGGAGATCGATCTTTCCGTTTCTGGTGGAAATGGAGGGTATACGTTTGATTGGGACAATGATGGAACGGGGGACAATGATGACACGGAAGATTTGAGCGGTTTGTCATCAGGAACTTATAATGTGACGGTGATCGATTCGCTAGGGTGTTCCGATTCGCTATCTGTCTTTGTTGACAATGCTAGTGGTGTAATTGAACGTGGGGAAGAGCTGAAAGCAAACTTGTTTCCAAACCCTTCTGACGGAACGTTTATTATCGAGATGAACAATTACACGAAATCTACCATTGAGATTCTTGATGTAATTGGGAATAAAATTCTTGTTATTCAGAATCCTACGAAAGTAAATTCAATTGATATTACAGCCGAACCTGCGGGTGTCTATTTAGTGAAAATTGCTTCGAATGACATGACGTTGACCAGAAGAATTATAGTAAGGAAATAAAGGTCAGGAAGGAAGACTCACGGCAGCTAAATTAAAAGTACTTCTTGGCCTAACGCATAACATTGACAGTTCGGGTGCTGGTCGCAATCAACAAATTTGGCTTTAAACTGTTTGAGCATTAGCAAGTCGAACAATTTTGTTCCAAGTCCGGGACTGATCTGATCTCTGTCGTATCCTTTGCCATTATCGGAGTAGTGAAATATAAATTCACCCCCTACCTTATTGATCTCAATGATTATTTCTTTTTCGCATTCGTGTTGATCCCAAGCATACTTTAAACTGTTGGTCATTAACTCGTTGAGCACAATACCAAAATAAGGAGCAGACTCGGTGGCAATTTTTACATTATCTCCGCGGATATCGACCTTTCCGTCATATTCAGCTGAAAAAGTAAGCTTCGTTGAAATCGCTTTGAGATATGATATAATATCAACGCTATCTATACTTGCTTTTTCGACGAGAATATCGTGTAAATCGTTAATCGCAGTAATTTTACTCTGCACAATGCTCAAGCTATCAGCCAGACGTTCATCACTCTCGTTCTGTACCTGTAAAAAAAGCACACCGGATATGAACTGAAGATTGTTTTTTACTCGATGATTCAATTCACGTAAAAGAAATTCTTTACGTTTTAAACTCTCAACTAGGTCTTCGTTTGAGCTTTTTAGTTTGGCCTCAAGTTTTACATTCTTCGTGATATCCTTTCCAATTAGCCATACTTTGCCAATATCGAATTTATCCGATTGGAGAACAAAGGCCTTTACATCGATCCAAAGGGGAGTCTTATCAGCTTTTGAAAGTGATAAAACACCGGTCCAGCCCACACCATTTTTAATAGATGATCTGAGAGATTCAAATTCATCTACACTCTCAGTGGTGTTGATCAGGTCACTTAAGTTGAGATTGTAGATTTCATCTTTTGCCATTCCAACAAACTCTATGAAGTTTTGATTTGCATCGTCAATACTCCAATTTGGTGTCATAATAGCTACAAGCGAAATTTCCATGAAGGCATCCTTAATGCTGTTATGCAAGTTTGTACTCTTGCGTCTCTCATATTCAAGATCTGCGTTTGCTTTAACCAGCGCTTCGTCTCTTTTTCCGATTGTTTTACTGAAATAGACCATCACAACAATTGCCACTATTCCAGTAGTAGAAGCATTAAGTGTATTAATAATTGTTTGGGTCGAATCGCTTATTTCATGGGCACTATATCCTTCTACATATAAAAAATATAAAGACACCGTTTCTACGCCAACGGCACTTAGGAAAACGACTACGATCCAAGTTTTCCACTCTGTGTTCAAGAGAAAGACAGTAGGCAGTAAAAACATAAAATAGGTAAAGCCAGAATCCCATCCCAGAAAATGTGTATGTACCGCAACCTCTTCTGCTACAATTGATGCAGCAATTAAAAATGTCTGTTGAGTATTTAGCTTATTGGCTTTGAGAAGAAAGAAAAGGACAATGAATACTACTCCACCAATAGCAGGGCATAGAACCGTTGTATACGCACCAACAAGAATTAAGACGATAACAATATAAATGTTCGTGAGAATACCCATTAATAAGGCAGGACGCATCGCAACTTTATATCGATCTTGGTTGGGCATGTTAGGATTCTCGTTAAAAATAGGGAATTGATTATTACCCCCGTTATTCTTTTACGAATCGTTTCATGATTCTGTCCTTTCGTCAGCAGAATATGGCATATAGGTTGTTCTTAACGCCAGATATAACAGGCATTTGGTCATTTTGGCAACTACTTTAAGAGTATTCCTTTACCTAACTGATAACATTGACAGTTGGGATGCTTGTCGCAATTAACAAGTTTGGCTTTGAACTGATCAAGCATTAACATATCGAACAATTTTGTTCCAAGCCCGGGATTAATCCGACTCCGATCATACCCTTTGCCGTTATCTGAATAGTGAAAAATGAAGTTGTCCTCCACTTTGCCGACTGCGATGATAATTTCTTTTTCTAAGTCATCGTGACCCCAGGCATACTTTAGGCTGTTGGTCATTAACTCGTTGAGCACAATACCAACGTAAGGAGCAGACTCGGTGGTTATTTTTACAGCATCTCCCAGGATATCGACCTTTCCGTTATATTCAGCAGAAAACGCAAGCTTCGTTGAAATCGCTTTGAGATATGACAAAAGATCAACTTTATCCATACTTGCTTTTTCGACGAGAATATCGTGTAAATCGCTAATAGCAGTAATTTTATCCTGTACAATTCTCAGGCTATTGGCTAGGCGTTCATCACTCTCATTTTGCACTTGTAAAAAAAGCACGCCGGAGATGAACTGTAGATTGTTTTTTACTCGATGATTCAATTCACGTAAAAGAAATTCTTTACGCTTTAAAGTCTCAACTAGGTTTTCATTTGTACTTTTCAGTTGGGCTTTAAGCTCTATTCTCTTCGTGATATCTTTTCCAATTAGCCATATTTTTCCTTCATCCAACTTGTCGGATTTAAAAACAAAGGCCTTTACATCGATCCAACGGATTTTTATCTTGGGCCCTGAAAGTGATATAGTGCCCGTCCAGCCCGCGCCGGTATCAATTGCTGATTTAAGAGATTCATACTGACCTACGCCCTCAACTGAATCGACGAGATCCCCGAAGTTGAGATTGTTGATTTCATCTTTGGTCATTCCAATGAACTCCAGGAAGTTATGATTTGCATCCTCAATATCCCAATTTGCCGCCATAATAACTACAAGCGAAATTTCTATGAAGGCATTCTTAATACTATCCTGCAAGTGTGAATTATTATCCCGCTCATTTTCAAGATCTTCATTTAGAAGGTATAACCCGTATAAGATCTGCTGCTTTTCTTGATCTGTTTCGTCTGAAATATTGTCAATGGAGATATTCAACTCTCCACTTAGTATTTGTAGTAAATAATCCGAAATTTCTTCAGCTTTCATCAATTTATCTTGTTTAAGATCACCCTAAGCCCGAACTGTATTGTAGAGAAAGCAACTTGCATTTTACCTGGTCGATAAATTTGGTCAACCCAATTTGTGCCGGGCAATAATTTTATCAAATATCATAGCCTGAAAGTTTCATGAACTCTTTCTAGGAATAGAATTTATGGTTTGTTCTCTAGTTGTAAACAATATAAAGTTTTTAATACCTGCCGAGGAAAAAACAAATTTAGCCGCTATGTTCATAAACTTGTTCTTACCAGTAAAAATAAAAACTTTAAGTAGTTGATCTTTAAGAGAGTTGAAATTGCGTTTAAGCGTCTTTCTTACTTCAATACTCGGGGGGTTTGTTCGGGAAAGGTCAACCACAAGAAAGAACTCCTCATTGGCGGCCATTTCGCGAATTATTTCAAAATCCCTATTGACCTGCTCTGGAGTAGGAGTAACATTTTCTTCAAAGTAAATTACCATGTGAGTGAACGCATTCA
>Ga0206681_10000310_pt1 | contig 28209 bp, 28 predicted proteins | sample M150012015metaG_FD_161048 | JGI IMG/M metagenome (GOLD analysis project Ga0206681, IMG submission 161048) | Ammonia-oxidizing marine archaeal communities from Monterey Bay, California, United States - M1 500m 12015 | ecosystem: Environmental > Aquatic > Marine > Intertidal zone | place: USA... | reverse complement strand
CACTCTGACAAGCTGTGTTCGTGATGTTATTGTTTTTATCAGCTGATCATGTTGATCTGAAATCAGAATGATTACGGTTCCGTCCGGTGGCTCTTCTATCAGCTTCAATAGCAGGTTGGATGCAGAGCTATTGAGCGTCTCAGCATGCCACATTATTAAAATCTTTGGGCCTCCCTCAAATGACTTGAGTGATAATTTAGCGCTGATCTCTTTCGCTTCTTTTGCCGGTATCAAGGGTTGACTGTTACCTATGTCGCACAGTTCGTTCCAATCTTGTAAGTTAAAGTAGGGTGATCTTTCAAGCTGTTCTCTCCATTCAGCACTATAGGATTGTGATGTTTCTTTTTTCTTGGCGACTGTTTTGAAGGGGAAAGAGAAGTGCAGATCAGGATGATTGAAAGAGCTTACCTTCTGACAAGATTTGCATTCTCCACACGAATCTCTGTTTGGTTTCACTTCACAGAACAAATACTGAGCATACGCCATTGCAAGGGGCAATAATCCCGCTCCATCAGTTCCAAGAAAAAGTTGTGCATGCGCCACCCGCCCCTCATCCACATTCGTTGCGAGTTTTGTTTTAAGTGCGGTATGTCCCGGGATTAATGAAAAACGCATTTATTCAGTTCAAAAATAACGATTATTCTGCCCTCCATTTCAAAAACCTCTTGATTAAAAGTAAATTCGCAATATGGCAAAAATAGATTCATATGATTTTTCGAGCAAACGAGCGCTTGTTCGTGTTGATTTCAATGTTCCGCTTGACAAGGACACCTTTGAGGTCGTTGATGACACAAGGATTAAAGCTGCTGTTCCAACCATAAAAAAGATATTGTCCGATGGAGGCTCTGTGGTGTTGATGTCTCACTGTGGTCGTCCAAAAAATGGCCCCGAGGAACGGTACTCATTGAGGCATATTGTGTCGAGAGTGCAGGATCTGTTAGGTGCAAGGGTACATTTTTCAGACCAATGTGTTTCAGGAAGTTCCTTTGAAGCGTCGTCCTCATTGCCAACTGGTGAGGTGTTGTTATTGGAAAATTTGAGATTTGACCATAGAGAGAAAGAAGGTGATGTTGGTTTTTCCAAAGATCTTGCAAAACATGGTGATGTTTATGTTAACGATGCCTTTGGAACCGCCCACCGAGCACACGCTTCAACAACAACAATAGCCAATGAGTTCCCAAACAACAAAATGTTTGGCTATTTGATCGAAAAGGAAATTGAAAGTGTTTCAAAATTGATGGAGTCAGGAAAGCGTCCGATTACCGCAATTGTCGGGGGCGCCAAAGTTTCTTCAAAAATTAAGATCGTTAACAACCTATTAAATTCTATTGACGCTTTAATAATTGGGGGGGGGATGGCCTATACTTTTGCAAAAGCGCAGGGTGGAACTGTAGGCGACTCTCTCGTGGAAGATGATCAACTCGAAACAGCAATGAACATCCTGAGTTCGGCAAAAGATCTAGGTGTGGAAATATTGATCCCTACTGACAGTGTTGTGGCGGATTCGTTTTCAGAGGATTCACAAACACGCGTAGTTGCAACCAATTCAATCGAAAAGGGGTGGATGGGCCTGGATATTGGTCCGGAAACAATTAAAGAATTTCACGATATGATACTGAAATCCAAAACCATTCTTTGGAATGGTCCGCTAGGTGTTTTTGAAATGTCAAAATTTTCAAAGGGAACAAGGGATGTTGCTCAGGCTATTGCTCAAGCCACACAAGATGGCGCATTCTCTCTCGTGGGAGGCGGGGACTCTGTGGCGGCGGTAAACCTCTTTGGGTATTCTGGTAAAATGAGTCATGTTTCAACCGGGGGTGGAGCGATGTTAGAGTTTCTGGAGGGCAAGGACCTTCCCGGGATAAAGGCAATAACAGGATAGATGCTGGATTTTGAGCTAGAAAAGAAATGGCAAAAAGCACTTGATTTTTTTCAAGAGCAGCACGGTCCAATGGATGTTTCTTCTATCCTATTTCTAATTGGTATTCAGGAAGTGGGTAAGGGGTTCATGAAACTCACCAAGGATAAGAAGCTGGAGGTGATTCACGTGGGTGTTTGCACGGTGTTGGAGTCTTACGGTTACTATGTTTTTTTAGGAAAAGATAAGGACGGCTGGCCTCATTATGAAAATAACCAAAAGCTGCCAGCATTAAATTCAGATGAGCAACAGAATCTACTAAAGGAGGCCATTTTGACCTATTTTGACAACGAGAAAATATTCTAGATCGCTACTGCGACTTCGGTTGTTTCTTCTTCCTCGATCCTTACAATGCCCACCTTAATATTGGCGTCAACATCAATATCCAATATGGCAAACCCAGCTTGGCCTGATTTGAAAAGGTCATTGTAATTGAAAGTGGCCATTCCTTGGGCATCAGTGCTATTGGTTTGTTCTAAGTTCTCTCTGGGTGCCTCTGCCCCATTATCGTAATACAATTTAACAGAAGCGCCTCCAACAGGAACCCCTCCGGAGTCCACTACGGTAATTCTTGCGATCGTGTCTTTTTTCTTGTAGCATGTGCTGAAAGAAAAAAGAATTGCAATAAGGCTAAATAAAATTATTGACAATCTTTTCATAATGCTGCTTTATCTTTAATTTTAACACGGCGTTGTTTATGCGCAGGGCCAAACAAATATAGTTAATTTCACTTTCTATGAAAGATTTTACAAATGCCCCTCGCACTATTGCCACCGTTGTAATGACGTTGGTTTTGACTGTCGGGTTGGCTCAGACAAAAACAAACATTCACTCAACTGTAAAAACGTTACCTGACGATAAAGTTACATCTATCGAAAAAGAAATTCATTTTGACATCTATACCAGCTATGGCACAATGAAGGGTAAACTCTACAACTCAACACCCAAACACCGTGATAATTTTGTAAAGCTCATCAATGAAAAATACTTCGACAGTCTTTTGTTTCATCGTGTCATCAGTCAATTTATGATCCAGGGCGGCGACCCTGAAAGCAGGGGGGCGGAAGCTGCCAAACCTTTGGGTAATGGGGGACCGGGCTATACAGTCCCTGCTGAAATAAAAAACGACCTATTCCATAAAAAGGGTGCACTTTCAGCTGCCAGACAACCAGACAATGTTAATCCTGAAAAACGATCTTCGGGAAGTCAGTTTTACGTAGTTCAGGGGCGGGTCTACACGGATCAAATGTTGACGACTCAGGAAATGAGGATCAACCAGTCCAAGTTGGATCAGGCAATAAGAGCATTTCTTGGTAAACCTGAGAACAAGGCTGATCTAGACGCAATTAGGTGGTGCCAAAAAGAAAGGAAATCAGACTCCATGAACCTGATAATGGCAAGATTAAAATCTGTTACCATGAGGGGTGTTGAAGATTTTCGATTTTCAGAATATCAAAAACAAGCTTATTCTAGTATCGGGGGCACACCACATCTTGATGCTAATTATACTGTTTTTGGAGAAATATACGAAGGGCTAGAGGTCATTGATAAGATTGCTGACGCCGCCACAGATGGTAGAGATCGACCCCTGATCGACGTAAAAATGGCAATCAAAATTCTGGGTGCTGACCCTAAGGGTGATCAATAATCATATGGAAGCTTAATTGATTACTTTTGTTTTCTAAAATGGTTGAGAAAGTAGAACTCTTATTGGCGGAGGTTGAGTCTTTTAGCAGTAGCGCCCCTGATGAAATAGAACAGTTTCGAATTCGAATGCTCGGTAAAAAAGGCGAGGTTACGCAGCTATTCGCTCAGTTCAAGGATGTTCCGAATGAACAAAAAAAGGATTTTGGAAAAAAGCTCAATGAACTAAAAACAAAATCCATCAATAAGGTTAATGTCCTAAAGGAAGCTGCGGAGCAATCGAAAGAGTCCAAAACGAACATAGACATGTCGCGACCGGCAGAAAACCTTGCATTTGGCTCGCGACATCCGATTTCAATAATCAGAAATGAGATCATTGAAATATTTTCTAAGATAGGGTTTGGCGTCTCTGATGGCCCTGAAATCGAAGATGACTGGCATAATTTCTCTGCATTGAATTTTCCGGAAGAACATCCAGCGAGAGATATGCAGGACACTTTCTTCATCAATGACAGTGTTGCACTTAGGACACACACGTCCTCCGTTCAGGTTAGGGTGATGGAGGAGTCTAAGCCTCCTATTCGTACAATTTCACCTGGACGCGTCTTCAGAAATGAAGCTATTTCTGCTCGTGCTCATTGTATTTTTCACCAAGTAGAGGGGTTGTATATAGATAAGGGTGTTTCTTTTTCCGATCTAAAACAATCTCTCATGTATTTTGCGAAAGAAATGTTTGGAGAGGAAACGGAAATAAGACTTCGCCCTTCCTACTTCCCGTTCACCGAGCCTAGTGCTGAAGTTGATATTTCCTGTGTGCTCTGCAATGGCGATGGCTGTAATGTATGCAAACAATCCGGGTATCTTGAGATTCTGGGCTGCGGAATGGTCGATCCCAATGTCTTGGAGAATTGTGATATCGACCCCTCTGTTTATTCAGGATTTGCATTTGGAATGGGTGTCGAACGAATCGCCATGCTAAAGTTTGGTATAAACGATCTACGTCACTTTTTTGAAAACGACATTCGATTTTTGAAGCAGTTTCGAAGCACTGTATAGATGAGGATCCTTCTATTTACCGGTAAAGGTGGGGTTGGGAAGACCACAATCGCAGCAGCAACTGCGCTAAAGTGCTCTCAGATGGGGTATAAAACCCTGATCATTTCAACTGATCCCGCACACAGCTTAGCTGACGCGATTGATCTGGAGCTGGGTCCTGAACCGACTGCAATAGCTCCTAATTTGTGGGGTCAGGAATTTGACGTGTATTATTCCATGAAAAAGTACTGGGGTAACATGCGCGAAATGATGAAGGCCGTTTTTCGCTTTAGGGACGGCGATAATATTATGGCTGAAGAAATGTCTGTAATTCCGGGCATGGAAGAGGGGGCGGCATTCATGTGGATCGAGAAGTATTACGAAGAAAAAGCATTTGATGTCATTGTAATTGACAGTGCACCAACCGGAGAAACGCTAACTTTATTAGGGCTTCCACAAGTAACCAAAAGCTGGATGACTCGGGCTATCCCCGGTCAAAAATTTGCGATTAGAACTTTTGGCAAGGTGGTTAGAAAAACCACTGGGGTCCCGGTGGATAAAGGGTATGATGAACTTGAGCTTCTTTTTGATAAGCTTGAAAAAGTTCAAAAAATATTTAGCGATCCTAAGGTCTGTTCTATACGCATCGTTGCCAATCCTGAGCGCATGGTTATTCAGGAATCAAAACGAGCATACACATATCTTCAACTTTACGGGTTTAACGTAGACGCTATTGTTGTAAATCGCATTCTCCCTGAGCAGGGTAAAAGCAATTTCTTTTCCGAATACATCGCCTCGCAAAAATCATACTTGAAAGAGATTGAAGAGACATTCTCTCCGCTTCCCATCATGAAGGTTCAACATAAAGGGAGGGAAGTCTTCGGGCTGAAGCTGCTTGATTCTATTGGTGATGCTATATATCAGGGCGATGACCCTACAACCATTTATTATGATGAATCTCCAATGGTGATTACGGAAATTCCTGGCGGTTTTGAGATCAAGCTCCGCATACCTTTTATTGGTGAAGACGACTTCAAGTTGAACAAGTATGGGGATGAATTAGTTATTGACCTTGGAAGTCGAAGAAGAAACGTTTTTCTACCTCGATTTGCAAATTTTCTAGAATTAGAATCCTTCAAATACAATGAGCCGTGGTTAACCGTTGAACTATCCAAAAAATAAGTGCGTCCAAAGTGTCTTGGGAGCTTAGCTTCAATGTGCCTGAACTCAACTATCACAAAATTAAAACCCCATCTGCTAATGGGAACAAGTCTCCCATTTTGGGATGGCCCGACAAAAGCTTGGTGAGAGCTGAGTTGTGAGGCCGCCCAGCGGGCGTTTTCTTTAACCATCTCATAATCTGAGCTTTATGAGTGTCTTGCCTCGGTGTTTCGGCCCATTGTCAGGTCGCATTTTCAATTTGGAATAAAGTTTGGCCTATGAATGGTAAGACAATAGCCTAACGTTCTGAAATTTTGCTTGTGATCAATAAAATTAAACTTACTACGCATGAAAAAGAAAATTCTTATCGCTGAGGACAGCGTTTCCATCGCATTATTATTAGAGCACTTATTAAGTCAAAAGTATGACGTGATAGTGGCGACAAACGGAGAAGAGGCTTTGAGCTGGCTTGATCAGGGCAATAGACCCGACACTATTATTGCAGATATAATAATGCCAAAGGTAGATGGCTGGATGCTACTACAGAACATCAAGGCTAGTGCATACTTGAGGTCCATACCAATAATGATGCTAAGTGGTTTAGAAAAAAGTGCAGAGCGCATAAAGTGTTTTGAATTGGGTGCAGATGAATACATGATAAAGCCATTTAATCCACAGGAGCTTATTATACGGATTGACAATCTTATTAACCGAAGCAAATATGTGCGCGCTTGACACTAAATATGACTCGATTCCCCTGCCTTCTCCCGAGGGAATTAGCGGAATCTATATTGGTTCCGATATTTGGTTCCTATCTAGGATGCAAGCGTTCGACAGAACGAATGTGCACATAATTCATTGCTATACTTGTGATGAGGCTCTAGCTCAAATAACGAACGAGGCTTTGGCGCCTGATCTGATCATGGCCGAATTTGATATTGCTGAACAGCTGAGTCATTTAAGAGAAAGCCCTGCTTTTTTTGAGAACGATCTGCTTCGTCCTGTTTTTCTTCTTCTTTCTAATAATCCGCTCTCTGATGCGGATAGCCAAGATATTATTAATCTCCAGATTGACGACGTCCTTTTGAAGTCTTCCGAAACTGAACCTCTTTTCGAGCGAATATGTTATTTAACTCTTAAATCCCGAAGGCATTCAGCAATAATTCGTCCAAGGACCATAAACAACATTCGCTCACTTAACAAAAGGGGCTTTGATATTTTATGCTCAACAATTGCATTGGTTACGTTAATGCCGATAATTTTGATGGTCGGGCTGTTGAATAAAATATTATTCAATAAACCCGCCTATACTAGTATTCGTCGTGTCGGGACCGGCTATAAGCTATTCAATCTTCATCGGTTTGTACTCGACGATTCTATAGACACGTCTCTTAACCCTATTCACGATTGTAATAAACGCCACAATTACACCTATAACCTGGACGATCATAGCTGTTCCATTTGCGAGCAGCTATGCCGTCCTTGTTCTCCGATTCTTATAATCGACGATCAGCAGATCTGTGAGAGCCGATTTATTGCTATGAGGGATCTGGTATCTTATGGGGAGAAGAGGGGATTAAGTTTACAGATAAGACCCAAATTCCAAAATTTCATTGCGAAGTCTTATATAAATAGAATCCCAGAATTTTTTAATGTATTGAAAGGCGACCTCAGCATTGTGGGAAACAAAGTTCTTTCGCCTGATGCGGCTGAAAAGCTAACTACAGATGAGGACACGATCCGTTTTTTGGCACCTTGTGGCCTGATCAGCCTTCGTAATTCTTACGGGGATGAGGGCAGGCAGGAGCTAGACAATCTTTATGCAAAGAGCAACAGTTTTCGGGGAGACCTAAAAATTATCTTCAGGGTTCTCTCTTCAAGTATTAAGCCGGCATAACAAAAAAACCAAGGCCTCCGAGTAAGCTGAGCCTGTACTTTTGATCACGAATTGGGAAAGTAGAAATTTGAGGATTGGAGGTATACGTCGCACCTTCTCTACTACTACTTGAAGTTCCAATCGAACTTATCAAGACCCAAACAGCACTCTTTTAAGAGGTCTATGCTTCTACGAATATCATCTTTATCTGCCATTTCAACGGTTTGGTGTAAGTGTCTTGTGGGGATGGAAACTGCACCGGCGATAGATCCGCCTGCAGTCATTTGCTGAATTCCGGCCGTATCAGTCCCGCCGGCAGTCAGAATTTCGGGTTGCCATTTAATCTTGTTCTTCTTTGCTGTTTTCATCATATAGTCAACCATTCTGTAGTCGCAAATGGTTCTGGAGTCCATGATCTTAATTGCTGTTCCTTCGCCCAATGATGTTATCTTTTCGTGCTTTCCTGCCCCTGGACAATCGAATGCAATTGTGGTGTCCAGTCCAAACCCGAAATCCGGCTGGATCTTTTGAGCTGCCGTATTTGCTCCTCTGAGGCCAACTTCTTCCTGGACAGTAAATACACCGTAAATATCATATGGAACATCTTTCCCCTTCAGCTCCTTTAGCATTTCAATGAGAACGTATACTGCAAGCCTGTTGTCCAATGATTTTGAATTGACGCAGTTGCCCATCTCAATGAGGTCTCTCTGACGCGTAATTGGATTCCCAACTGAAATGTATTTCTCAACTTCTTTTCTTTTCATCCCCAAGTCAATAAAATAATCACTGTTCTTGGGTAGCTTATTTTTTTCTTCCGGGGTCATTACGTGGATCGGCTTAGAGCTCATTACTCCAACAAGGTCTTTCTTACCGTGAACTACCACTCTTTGGGAGGTGTGTGTTTTCGGGTCAAACCCACCTAGTGTGTGAAATCTAAGAAAGCCTTCATCATCAATATGTGTTACAATGAATCCTATTTCGTCCATATGAGCCCCGATCATCACCCTTTTTTCGGACTTTCCTTTTTTGATCGCTGACAAGTTGCCCATGTTGTCGATCTCAATACTATCAACAGAGCCCTTAAGCTCACGAATTACCAGCTCTCTTACTTTTTGCTCAAATCCGGGCGCTCCGGGTGTTCGGCAAATTTCACTTAGCAGTTCTACATTAATTGGCATATTTAAGTCTTTCTGTATTTATATCTATTGAAACAACGTCTAAATATAGCTTAACTTTAGCATATTCGTTGCGCCTTTATCCTCGATCGGCATACTTGCGGTATTGATGATGATCTCGCCTTCGTTCACGTATCCATCTCTTTTTAACAAGTACTTGATGTCTGCTATTGTGTGGTCCGTGCTAACCATCTTGTCGTAATAGAAACATTCTACTCCCCACACCAGGTTCATCATAGATAAAAGGAACTTATTACTTGAAAAAACAAATATGGGGGCTTTTGGACGCTGACTTGATATTTTAAAGGCTGTGTATCCTGAGTGTGTCATTGTCACAATTGCCTTTGCCTCCACTCTGTTGGCCAATCTACATGCATTAAAACAGATAGAGTCTGTGATAAAGCGTTCTTGATTCTTTTCCGGAATCCTTTCGTGATGGTATAGGTCTTCATAGCCATCTTCGATCTCTTCCAAAATCTTAACTATGCAGTCAATGACTTTGATCGGGTGTTTTCCTATTGAAGTCTCTGCCGAGAGCATGACGGCATCAGCACCATCCATAACCGCATTTCCAACATCGCTAACTTCAGCTCTTGTGGGGACCGGGTTCTCAATCATTGTCTCCATCATTTGTGTAGCAATGATCACCGGTTTTGAATGGTCCAAACACTTCTTTACGATCTGTTTCTGAATTATTGGAACCTGCTCCATTGGTATTTCTACACCCAGGTCTCCTCTTGCCACCATTACGGCGTCTGCGGCAACAATAATATCATCAATATTTTTCAGTGCTTGCGGTTTCTCAATTTTAGCAACAACCCGAGCCAATGAGTGCTTATTTTTAATGATGTGTTTCAATTCAATAATCTCCCTGGCGCTTCTAACAAACGAGAGGCCGATCCAATCTACACCAAGCGATAATGCATAATGAAGGTCTTCCGTGTCTTTGTCGGTTAGTCCCGGAAGAGATATTACTGTGTTGGGTAGATTTACACCTTTGTTTGAGCTAAGTGCTCCACCAACCAAAACCGTTGTTTCAACTTCATTCAGCTCATCCGTTTTAACAACTTCAAGCTTTAATTTTCCATCGTCTAGTAGAATATGTTCTCCCGGTTTTACATCTTTAGGAAGGTGCTTGTAATTCATATATGCTTCCTTCTGTGTCCCGGTCATTTCGCGGCTAATCAGTTTAAATGTTGCGCCCTCTTCCAACACAACACCCTCCTCCATTTTGCCAACTCTCAATTTCGGTCCCTGTAGGTCTGCTAATAACGCAGAATGTGTTCCAAGCTCATCATCCAGCTCTCTGACCCTCTTTGCAACCTGTTTGTGGTCTTCATGAGATCCATGGGAAAAATTTAATCTGAAAACGTTTACCCCTCTATCTATCAGTTGTTTTAACTGCTCTTTAGAGCATGATGCCGGTCCAATGGTTACAACTATTTTCGTCTTGCGATTCATTTATTAAAATATAAGATTCTTTTTAGACTTCAGCGTATTCACATTAATCGGAAAAGCTGTTAGAATGTGATCAATTTGTTTTAAATCAGTTGACAGTTGGTCCCCGTCAATGAGCACTGCTCCCTTAACCATAAGCATGTAGTCCGCTTGCCGCTGCTCAGGTATCAAATACCCTTGCCCATTCCGGTTGCAAATTAAAAAGTAATCGTTCTGATCGTCCTCATCGTAATATGCAAACAGTGAGTGGGCACTGGCTTCTTCGTTGCCGGCACTTACCATTTCAAGATCAAAAGATTGTTTTTCTAGGCCATACCCAAATTGCCGGTTGATCGACCAGCATACGCGATAGTCTTTAGCGTGGCAACTTATCCCAATTAGAGTAAAATCAAAATCATATTCTTCCGCCAATGTGTATTTCATCACTTTTGCTTTCTCGCGCCCAGGATTCCGCTTTAAGGGGCTAGCGTCAAAGGTATTTCTTCAGACCGAAATTCAGCCAAAACTTGCGTTAATATAAGACAATCAATATATATGATTTGAACCCCAGCGTGAAAACAAACAACAAGGTCGTGTATTTAAAGTCGTATTCATTATTTTCTTTATAAATCATTGAGTTATGAAATCAAGCCATCAGCTACATTTTCGATTTTACTATTTTTAACACATGAGGTTAATTACTCTCATTAATATATTAATGTCTGTTTTTACAGGGGTGGGGCAATCGTTCACCTTTACCCAGCTGGCTGAATATGAGATGTCCAGCATATGGCCAACTGTCACATTGGCTCCTAGACTTGATAACTTAGGAAGGGATTATCTCTATACGGCAAATAATGAACAGGGGATAAGGGTGTTTGATATTTCAACAGTGTCTACTCCTGTTCTTGTTCATGATTTTCCGAACACAACTTTTGGCGGTTGGAAGGCTATGAACCTAGAGCAAGATGGTAATTTCCTTTACGCCTCAATAGGGGGGATCTTTAGTGGTGCTGGGGTTGCTTCAACACAGGCCACGGGCCTGGCTATATTTGACGTGACCTCGCCGTCTACTATGTTCATGACCTCCTACTGGGATAGTGTGGACATATTTCAGGGGACCGCCGTAACAAAGGTGGTTGGAAATTACGCCTTTCTGGGGGGGATGGAAGAAGGGTTGGTGATTCTTGACGTCTCTGACCCGTATGACATTCGCTTTGTTTCACATTATGTCCCGGATATCAATTTCCCGTCTGTTCCAGCCCCGACGAGCACAGTTCCCAACGCCAGGGGGATGTGGGTTGAGGGCGATCTTGTTTACCTTGCTTACGATCGCGGAGCATTTCGGATCATTGACGTTTCTGACGTGTTCAACCCGGTGCAGCTATCTCAATTCGTTAATCCAAGTCTTGATGCTGTCGCGGCAAAAGCATACAATAACGTTGAGGTTAGGGGAACCCACGCCTTCATCCCTGTGGATTATTGCGGTCTGGATGTTGTGGATATTTCTGATCCGAATGCGCCAATTAGCGCTGGTTGGTTTGATCCGTGGGGTTGTACTTTTTTTAATTGGCTCGGGGGAGAAGGCCACAGTAATGAGCTTGAGTTCGTAAACGACTCTATTCTTTTCATGACGGGGGGGCATCACGACTTGATGGCAATAAATGTTTCAGACCCAACGAATCCCGTATTAGTCGGAGAGTTCGGAGATCCGCTCGACAGCCTAGTTGTCTGGGGCTTAGACGTTCAAGGGGGGCGGGTAGCACTTGGATACATTGACAACATATCGGCTATTCCGTACGATTCAAAATGGGGCGGCTTTAAGATCCTTGATTGGAGTATGGCCGTTGACTTGGTTTCGAATGAGACAAATGCAGTCAGGATATTCCCAAATCCATCATCAGGAATATTTAATTTCAATGGCAACGTGAAAAACTGTACTTATAAGTTGTACAGCATCACGGGGGGGGTGATCGACGCAGGCAGCATGAGGTCCAGCTTCGATCTGTCTTTGTTTCCGGAAGGAGTTTATGCGTTAGTAGTAAAACAGGGTGAGTTTATAAAAGTAATGAAGCTAATTCTAGAAAACGAGGATTAATAAGTCTTCTGCTTTTTCTCTATTCGGCTATTTTATTTAGCCTAGTTCTTCACAATTTTGTTAGCCCTTTTAGCTGCTAATTTTTCAGCTTCTTTTTTAGACCTCCCGACAGACTCAGCAATTAGCTGCCCATCAATGAAGATTCTGGCCAGATACTTGTTTTCATCAGTGTTTATTTCAGAAACCTTGTACTCTAGGCTCTTGCTTTTCTTTTGTGCCCAGATCAGCAGTTGACTTTTATAGTCCGTGTCGGTCGCCTTTAATTGCTCAATATTTATCAGGTCTTCCAGCACTCTGGAACCTAACAGTTCCTTGGTCTTATTATAGCCCAGGTCTAAATAAAGAGCCCCCACCAATGCCTCAAAAACATTTCCTTCGAGCGACTTGTATTGATTGTTGCCTTTGAAATATCTAACTTGTTCGAGCACCCCCATTTTCGATCCTATTTGGTTCGGTTTTCTCTGCTGACTATACGGGATCGCAGCTTCGTAAGAAATCCCTCATCTTCGAGGGGGTACCGTTCATACAAATACTGAGCAACAATAGTATCAATTACCGAATCGCCCAAAAATTCTAGTCTCTCGTTGTTTGGTATGTTTTGATCAATAGATTTATGGGTCAATGCTAATTCGTACAGCGACAAGTCCCGTGGATAAACTCCAAACTGCTCATATATAAACCGGGAAACAAGGTCTTTTGGTTTTTTATTAAACAGCCCCAAAAGGTTACCGAACTTTAGAAAATATTACTGACGTGTTGTGACCTCCAAAACCAAAAGTGTTGCTCATTGCGGTGCGAACCTCTCTTTTTTGGGCCTTGTTAAGTGTGAAATTCAAATTATAATCTATTTCAGGGTCCTCAGTTTCGAAATTAATCGTTGGGGGGACGGTGTCGGTCTCGATGGCCTTAATACAAGCAATTGCTTCAATCGCTCCAGCTGCGCCAAGAAGATGACCTGTCATGGATTTGGTTGCCCCTATATTGAGCTTGAAAGCGTCTTCGCCGAACACAGCCTTAATTGCTATTGTTTCAGCAATATCGCCCAATGGAGTTGATGTTCCGTGAACATTGATATAATCTACTTCGGAGGTTGACAACCCTGCTTCTTCCAAAGCTAACCTCATCACATTGGCTGCGCCAATTCCTTCCGGGTGCGGTGCTGTAATATGGTATGCGTCAGCAGTTAATCCACTACCCAAAACTTCAGCATAGATTTTGGCTCCTCTTGCTTTAGCGTGCTCATATTCCTCCAAGATTATCGCTCCTGCACCTTCTCCCAACACAAATCCATCACGATCTTTATCAAAAGGTCTAGATGCCTTTTCCGGGTTCTCATTGTTGGTGGACAGCGCTTTTAATGCGTTGAACCCCCCCATTCCTGCTTCGTTCACCCCGGCTTCAGAACCACCGGATACAATTACATTGGCTTTGCCTAATTGAATGTAGGTAAATGCGTCGATCATAGCGTTGGATGCTGACGCACAAGCCGAAACCGTCACAAAGTTCGGCCCCCTCAGGCCATACTTAATTGAAATGTGCCCCGCGACAATGTCCACGATCATTTTTGGGATGAAAAATGGATTAAACCTTGGGGTTCCGTCGCCCTCTTTGAATGCAAAACACTCCTCCTGAAACGTTTTCAATCCACCAATGCCAGACCCCCAAATTACTCCGGCTCTGTCGCGATCCAAGGACTCTAGGTCAAGTCCTGAATCACTCATTGCTTCAGCGGCGGCAACCAACGCGTACTGACTGAATTGATCTAATTTTCTTGCCTCTTTTCTGTCCAAGTAATCGAGAACATCAAAGTTTTTAATCTCACATGCAAATTGAGTTTTGAATTTTGAGGCATCAAAGTGCGTAATTGGAGCCGCTCCACTTATACCATTAACCAAGGATTTCCAATATTCATCAATTGAATTTCCTATTGGTGTTAGTGCACCGAGACCTGTTATTACAACTCTCTTTAACTCCATCCTAATGCCTTAAATTTTTAACCTTATCAGCTTGCGTTGTCTTCAATGTACTTTACTGCGTCTCCAACCGTGGCAATCTTTTCTGCTTGATCGTCGGGTATTGCTATGTTGAATTCTTTTTCAAATTCCATAATAAGCTCTACAGTGTCCAAAGAATCAGCTCCTAAATCATTCGTGAAACTTGCTTCTGCTGTTACTTCGCTCTCGTCTACTCCGAGTTTGTCAACGATTATTGCAACAACTCTTGAATTTACGTCTGACATAATCTTTTTTTTATTGGTTAATTCAGCCAACAAATAAACTACTTATGCGAAACAAAACAAAATTTATTCATAATAAACGACAACCTCGGCCAGTTGCTTTCTTTTTAAATCCGGAACCATGGTGTTGTCCGAGGGATAGCCAATCGGCATTAATAGAAAGGCTCGTTCGTTCTCCGGCCTATCCAGAGCCTTTGTTAAAAAATTCATGGGGCTGGGCGTGTGGGTCACGGTGCAAAGCCCTGCGTTGTGAATGGCTGCTATTAGCAATCCGCTAGCTAATCCAACCGATTCATTCACGTAGTAATTGCTATGCTTCGTTTTGTCTTGGTCAAAATCGTACACTTTTTTCATGACAACGATAATATAAGGGGCTGTGTCAATAAACTCTTTTTCCCAGTTGGTTCCGATTGGAATGAGGTCTTCCAGCCATTCATCGCTCATTCTCCTAGAATAGCTTTCTTTCTCTTCCGTCTCTGCCAGCTTTCTAACCTTTGCCTTAAGCTTGTCATTGGAAACAACGCAAAATGTCCAGGGCTGTTTGTTGGCTCCGGAGGGCGCCGTGGATGCCGCCTTTATTATGTTGTCGATCACTTCACGTGAGACTTTTCGTTTTGCGAAATGTCTGACCGACCTTCTCTTGTTCATGAACTCATAGAATTCATTGCTCCTGCTTATCATATCTGATGGAACATATTCAGTATGATCATAAGCTATAAAACCCATGTTGTTTTCCTCATCCTTACCCATAATAACAAGTTAGAAGTATATTGATCAGTATTCGGCAATAAATCCGACTTTTTGTTGTCTCAATAGTGAATTGGACTAATTTTGTCCTTCCATGGTGAAACGCATCGTAATATTTGCTTCGGGAGCCGGGTCCAATGCGGAAAACATTATTCAGCATTTTAGGGGCAATTCCCGGGTCTGCATTGCGGGAATTTGTAGTAATAATGCAAATTCCGGTGTCTTAAAAATTGCTGATTGCCATGGGATAGAACGCTTTGTTTTTAGCAAAGAGGAGCTAACAGGGTCGTCTAAGGTTGATGATTTTTTAACTCAGGCCGATCCGGACCTTATTGTCCTTGCCGGATTTTTGCTAAAATTTCCGGAGCGGCTGGTCTCTCGGTATGAGGGTTGTGTTATTAATTTACACCCTTCACTGTTACCCAAATACGGAGGAAAGGGCATGTATGGGCAACGTGTACACGAAGCTGTTGTCGCTGCAGGAGAGTGTGAGTCTGGGATCACCATTCACTACATTAATAACCAATATGACGAGGGGGCAATAATAGAACAATTCACTTGCGGACTTTCCAGAGCTGACACGCCGATTAGTGTTCAAAAGAAGATTAAAAAGTTAGAAGGTTTATATTTTCCAAAAACAATTGAAAAGCTATTAACTTAATTATGGTACTGCAAATTGGCGGGATAGGATTTAATTTAAGCAGCATTGGGGTTGCCACCATGGTTCTTTTTGCCGTAATCGACATTATTGGTTCGATTCCAATTATTATTAACATCAAGGAAAAAGCTGGTGGGAGAATATTTCCGATTAGAACAACTCTGGTCGCTCTGTTCATTATGGTCCTGTTCTTGTTTCTTGGGGAATCTATTCTCAGTGTAATCGGTTTGGACACACAGTCTTTTGCTGTGGCGGGCTCCTTTATACTCTTTTTTATGTCTTTGGAAATGATCTTAGGGGTCTCCATATTCAAGACGGGCGGTGAAGACGCCTCCCCAAAGGTTGCTTCGGTAGTACCGCTGGCATTTCCGATAATTGCTGGGGCCGGCTCCATGACCTCTCTTGTTTCGTTGCGTGCTGAATACGCTGTCCAGGATATCCTTGTTGCGGTTGTTGTCAATATGCTTGTTGTTCTTGTTGTTCTTCTTCTTACCAAGAAGATCGAAAAGCTGCTAGGGGCGGGCGGCATTGCAATAATCAAAAAAGTATTTGGCATAATTCTTCTGGCCATCGCGGTCAAGCTGTTCACTGAAAACCTTCATCATATGCTGGCTGTTCTTGAGGGAAATAAAGCGGTTTTACCCAATGGCTGATCAGAAGTTCTATGTAGTTTGGGAGGGACACGTGCCGGGTGTTTATTCTAGTTGGGCCGATGCGCAGCGACAGGTTAAGGGATTCAAAAATGCCAAATTCAAATCCTACAAGTCTAAAAGCGAGGCGGAAGTCGCCCTCCGTAATCCGGAGAATATTAGTCCTTCGGAGAAAAAAAAGAAATACCATTACGTGGTATGGGCCGGATATCAGCCGGGAGTCTATAACGATTGGGAGGAGGCCCGAAGACAACTGACGGGCTTCAACAAGCCCCTCTACAAAACATTCGGAAGTAAACAATTGGCAGAAAAGGCGTTTTCAGAAGGGCCGGAAAATTACCAGGGCAGCTACAAAAAGACTCGGGACCTAACCGAAGAAGAACTAAACAAAATCGGTCAGCCAATTGAAATGAGCTTGTCCGTGGATGCTGCCTGTAACGGAAAGGGTGTGATGGAATATCAGGGGGTCTGGACATTTAACAAGGAGCATGTTCTTTTCAGCAAGGGGCCTTATAAGAGAGGCACCAACAATATTGGCGAGTTTCTGGCTCTGGTGCACGCTCTTGCGCATTTAAAAAAGGAACGAGACGAAAAGCTTCACACCATTCCCATTTATTCTGATTCGAGAATTGCCATGGGGTGGGTCAAGGCTAAGCGGTGCAGAACGAAGAAAAATCCGGGACCAGAGCTAAAAGATCTCATTCTGCGTGCAGAAAAATGGCTTGCGAACAATGCCTACAAAAATCCTATTCTAAAATGGGAAACCAAGGCCTGGGGAGAGATTCCTGCAGATTTTGGTCGGAAATAGTTCGATTTAAAACTTTATTAGCCACGCTATAATTAATCTACCCTGGGTGGGGGTAGGTACTAATAGTTAATGTACTGCAGAACGCTAGGGTCTGTCTCCTGGCCTTTGATTTTTTCAATTATCTGTAAGATCTCGGTAGACTTGTTTTCTGCTTTCACTTGAGCTTGTCTGGCTGATGCTGCCTCCATTGTTTTTCCTTCGCCCATGAATTTGTCGTAATTTACTTTGTGCTCACCCGCAATATCATTGTAGGCTTCTGATGCGTTCTTCAGGAGCTGATACCCGGACAGCTTCAGAAACCAGGGTGAGCCATTCCTGGCCACTTCCTCAAAAATTTCCAGCCCTTTACTAATTTCACTCTCGTCCTGCCTCATAAGGTAGTTGTTGTAGAGCTGAAGCAAGCCGTACTTGTTAAACCCACTGGTTTCGTTCAGCTTCAACAGAAAATAGCCATGTTCTTCCTTGCCTCCATATTTCGCATATATTCGTGATACAGCATTGGAAACTGCTCCTTTTTCCTTTTCGTACTTCCTGGCAATGTCCATCGCCCTGTCCTTGTCAATTTCTGCCAATGCGTCAATGGCTTGTGCCATTACGTTGTAGGAGGAATCGTTCAAAGCATCTTCATAAATTGCCATCAGATCAGCGTCTCCCTGCCAATACTTTTTCAGGCACTTAAGCGCGGCTTTTCTGACCTGTGGATGTTCGTCTTTTGTCAAAGCAACAACCTTTGGTTTCATTCCTGTTTTATCTGCCCTAATTGCTCTTTTTCCTTTACTCAGAGCTAGTAGTCTGACGTGCCAGAAGGCGTGGTCTAGTGCTCGTACTATAGCGGCTTGTGCTTCTGTGTCCTTGGCTTTACCCAGTTCTTGTAGAGCTTCTTTCTTGTCCAGGTAAAGTGGTGCGTTGTCCAGCTGATAGATCCATTGTCTTGAAGGCTTCTTTTCCTTTTTTTCGCAGAGCAATACTTTTTGCGCGTCGATATTTACGAGCTGTGGCTCGGTCGGAAGGTCAAAAACAAAGGTGTCTCTTACGGTCTCTGCCCAAACCAAATGCCGGTTGCGCTTGTCGTTAACGTATGTCTCTATCTGGATCGGCAACTTGTATAACGGAATCTCGTCAAGGTCTTGATTTTGCTGAACATACACATATAGCTTGTTGGTGCTGTCCGTGTAATTCTGGGAGAAAGTCAAATTCGGGTGACCTCCAGCTAGGAACCACTGGTTAAAGAACCAGTTCAGGTCTTCTCCCGTTGTTTTCTCAAACGCCAGCCTTAGGTCGTGTATTTCGGCAGATTGGTAGGCGTTATCTGTTAAGTATGTTTTAAGCGACTGGAAGAATGCGTCGTCGCCAAGATAAGAGCGTAGCATGTGCAGGATCCTGCCTCCTTTATTGTACGAGATCGCATCAAACATGTCGTCTTTGTTTAAATAATCAAATCGTATCACATCTTTGGCTCCCTGTTGTTGAGACGAAAGCAAATAACCCTCCATTTGATTGAGTGCATTTTTATCCGCCTCCATTCTGCCGTATTCATATTCGTCCCATAAGAACTGGCTGTAGTTTGCGAAAGATTCGTTTAGCGGCAGATTGGACCAGGATTCGCAGGTCACCAGGTCACCGAACCAATGATGAAAGAGTTCGTGTGCAATAATGGATTCATTTCCTCCATCAATTATTTCTCTTTCTGTTTGGTGCAAAAATTCTCCATGAATAACGGCAGTTGTGTTTTCCATGGCCCCTGAAACATAATCTTTAACCACAACCTGGTGGTATTTACTCCAGGGGTATTCAACCCCCAGCAGATCTGAAAAATAACCTATCATTTTAGGTGTTTTTCCGAAAATGGCCTTGGCATATTTTTCGTAATCCTTGCCAACATAGTAGTTGACGGCCATTTTTGATCCATCCTTCCTCACCCAAAAGTCTTCCACAATGGCAAAATCTCCAACGGCCATCATGAACAGGTATGGGGCGTGGGGCTTTTCCATTTTCCAGTAATCTGTTCTGGTTCCGTCTTCATTTGGAGTGGAGTAGATCAGCAGACCATTCGATAATGTTTTGTAATGTTGGTCAACTGTAATATAAATTTCTTGTGTGGTTCTCTCGTTGGGCGAATCTATTGTGGGGAACCAACATGAGCTTGCTTCGGTTTCACCTTGGGTCCAAATTTGAGTGGGTTTTTTTGGTTCGGCACTATCTGGATTAATAAAGTAAAGGCCTTTTGCGTCCATTATTGCCGCACTTCCTTGTTGCTTTACCTTTTCTGGATTTGCAACGTAGTCTATCCGAACCGTATACTGCTCATCTCTATTATATTCCCTGTCCAGTCTTATTTTCAAAATATTTCCATCCGTAGAGTATCCAAGGTGGTTCTTCTCCAATTCTCCATCGAGTAGAGCTACGTTTATTACGTCAATTGCCTTCGCGTCAAGAATTAAGGAGTCGGAAGGGTGAAAAAATGGCTTTAAGGTGAGGTCGGCGCGGCCCTTAAGTTGTTTTGTCTTCCATAAAAATTCAACTTCCAGCTTCGTGTGCAACAGGTCGTTAATTCTTTTCTCAGAAGCTTGATAAATCGGTCTGCTCACCAATTTATTGTTCTCTTCTTTCATCAGTTCGTTGATCAAACTTACAGATTCTTCACTGTCTTTAATTGTAGTACTCTTAGCGTGATTCGCCTTTTTGATCTTACAGGACGTGAATAATATTACTACAATAAATAAAGCCGCCAGCCGCCACATAGTTTAATTGAATTTACACAACAAAGATGTAAAAAATACACGTTGTTATGGCTTAAATTGGTATGTACGGTAGTTTCACTACTTTAGGCGTACAATAGGAAATCGGCGAACTTGTATAAAGTAGCAATTAATGACAAAATAAGCGCGAACCGTTCCCCGGACGACGGTGAGCTGAATCTGTTGGATGTACAGAAAGATGGTGATGGTGCGTACCACATCATTTATAGGAACAAGACGTATTCCGTGTGCCTTTTGGAGTTTAACTCGACTGAAAAAAGGATCACCCTTCTAATTAACGGCAACAAATACAAGGTGGTGTTGGAAGATCAATATGACGTTCTGCTTAAGTCGATGGGCATGGGCGCGAATGCTTCTAAAAAGCTGAAACTATTGAAGGCTCCTATGCCGGGGCTTGTTCTTGACGTACTGATCAATGTGGGGGATGAGGTTAAGAAAGGTGCTCCTTTGATCGTGTTGGAGGCGATGAAAATGGAAAATGTTATAAAGTCTCCCGGAGAAGCAAAGGTAAGTAGCATAGAGGTTTCTAAGGGGGCGGCTGTGGAAAAGAACCAAGTATTAATTCACTTTTATTAGACTTATGAAAAAAGAAATACTTTTTAATCTTTGCCTTTTGTTGGGGGCCTTTGCTCTCTGTATTGTAGTGACCTCTTGTGGAAGCGGGTCAACTGAAGACACTTCATTAACAACAACCACTATCACAACGGATGAGGAAGATGCTGGTCCAGAGTTGTGGCAGTACGATCATTCAGCAACAAAAGTGATATGGACAGGATATAAGCTTGAATCAAAAGCTGGCGTTGAGGGATCTTTTGACAGTATCGTTGTTGAAGGATTTAGCCCCGGCCCAGACGCTTCAAAATGCATAACGGGAGTAAGGTTCGAGTTGTATACTGCTTCAACAGAAACGGCGGACACCTCAAGAAACAGAAAAATAATTACTCGCTTTTTTGACGAGATGATCAATGGTGCCAAGATTACCGGTGAAATCAAAAGCATTGACGCTGCGGGAGGTGTTGGTGTGGTTTCTGTGAAAATGAATGATGTCGAAAAAGATCTTGACGTTTCGTATGAAATGGACAAAGACAATGTGATAAAAATGATTGGCACTATCGACATTCCCAGCTGGAATGGGCAGGCAGCTTTGGATTCATTGAACAAGGTCTGCTATGAAAAACACGAAGGGATTACATGGCAGGATGCCGAGGTTAAGATCCTTACAAAATTGAAAAAATAGGGCTCGGACTAGTTAAAACTTCCGAAAGTTACTTAATCACACGTGCGCTAAGTCCATGTTAAAGTGGGCCAGCTTTACAAAGTCTGCAACCCTCTCCTCTATGTCTTCAGTTGTTAACGCTTCAAGTCTCTGTGTTCCGAATTTCTCCACAGTAAAGGAAGCTAATGCGCTACCATAGATAATGGCCCTTTTCATGTTCTCAAAAGAAATATCGTCGGTTTTAGCCAGGTATCCTATAAATCCTCCTGCAAATGTGTCTCCGGCCCCAGTAGGGTCAAATACCTCAGCCAAAGGCAGCGCGGGCGCAAAAAATATCTCCTCTCCATGAAAAAGCAGGGCGCCGTGCTCGCCCTTTTTAATAATGAGATACTTCGGTCCCATTTTGCGAATATTGATTGCTGCTTTTACCAAAGAATACTCCCCCGATAGCTGTCTGGCTTCCTCATCATTTATTGTTAGGACATCTACTTTTTTCAGCACTTTTTTCAGGTCGTCCATTGCAATGTCCATCCAAAAATTCATTGTATCCAGTGCAACAAGCTTGGGCCTATTATTAAGCCGTTCCAAGACCTGCAATTGAATAGCGGGAGCAAGATTGCCTAACATAAGGTAGGATGTGTCATTCTTGTACGACTCGGGGATTATCGGGTCGAACGATTCGAGTACGTTCAGTTCTGTAATCAGCGTGTCTCTGGTATTCATATCTGTGTGATATTTCCCTGACCAAAAAAATGACTTCTCTCCCTCCTTGATCTGAAGCCCCTCAAGGTCAACTCCCCTGGATTTGAGGTCCTCAAGGCGGTCCTTGGGAAAGTCTCCTCCTACAACTGAAACCACCCTAGAGTGATTCACAAAATATGATGCCGCCAACGAAATGTACGTGCATGCTCCTCCTACTATTTTATCTGTTTTTCCAAACGGTGTTTCAATGGCGTCAAACGCTAAAGTCCCTATACTCAGTAAACTCATGTCTTTTTTCGATTAAATTTTGGCGTAAAGATAATTGTATAATTGGGAATTATAATTTAATATTGCCGTCCGTTTGATGGGGTGTTCGTTTTGTCATTCGGCATGCTTCTTTAGCTCAGTTGGTTAGAGCATCTGACTGTTAATCAGAGGGTCCTTGGTTCGAGCCCAAGAAGAAGCGCAAAGCCCTGGTAAAGAACCAGGGCTTTTTTTGTTTTTGATGTGGTGGCGTTTGTCCGTGTTTTAGGCCTTATTGATCTTCACATCAGATCGCGACAAACTGAAATTGCATTGATGTAAGGTCCTCAAACTCTTTTCCGGCCTCTTCAATATCTTCATCCATTTCGTCGTAAGCCCACTCTATTTTTATCTGGATGTTATCGCTACTATTGTCGATCTCATTGATCTTTAACAATAAATCCATAATGTACTTCGCTGAAGATGAGTTGAAATATTCAAACTGGAATCGAATTACGTGGGATTGAATCTTTCCATATTTCTTTGCTCGATAGTAAAGCTGTCCGCCCCAATCTTCAATCCACTTCATGATTGGTTCGTAAAATTCGGATACGTTTTCCGGCCTGCTTTCTCCTTTGATCGTGTAATGGTTGTTTTCAAGGTCCAATATGATTTCCGGAGAATTGTCTGATTGTTCAATTTTTAGTGCTCTCATAACAAAGTCTTATAGTCTTATTCCTAAAATTAATATGTCGTCAATTTGTTCTGTTCCGCTGCTCCATTCAGTAAAAATCTCAGAGTAGCAATTGCTTTGGGTCTTCATGTCTTTTGCGGCGTGTTCCAGCAACATTTCCCGGAATCGTTTTGGATAGAATTTTTTCCCTTTCTCGCCTCCTTTTTGGTCATAAAACCCATCGGAAAAAAGATACAGGGCGTCCCCGCCCTGTAATTGGACCTCTTGATTGTTGAATTCGTCGTGTCCATAATTTTGACCCAAATGAGCTTTGCTTCCTTTTATTTCTACAATTTCATCTCCGGAGATCTTCACTAGCGAGTTTCTTGATCCCGCGAACCCAAGTTTCTTGTTTTTGGTGTCAACGTTAATAACCACGATGTCCATCCCGTCTTTAACCGAAACCTGACCGCTGTTACCTTCTTTTCTTGAATCGGCTCCAAATAGGCCGTATAAATCGTCATTTAGCTGTTTCAGTATCATCTTTGGGTCTCTTGTTCCAATCTGTTTGACAATCTTATCCAGGCTGCTGATAGCCAAAACGGACATGAATGCACCAGGAACTCCATGCCCCGTACAATCAGCCACGGCAATTACACAATCGTTCGAACTGGCATCGCACCAGGAAAAATCGCCTGATACAATGTCTCTCGGTCGATTAAAGATCAGGTGGTCCTCAAACCTGTCGGCTAGGCAGTTATTGCTTACAAGAAGTGCGTTTTGAATTTTTCTAGCATAGTATATGCTGTCTAAAATGTCTTTATTCTTTTTGTCTAGGTCTTTGTTTTGGCTAGCGATCTGTTCATTCTTGTCTTTTAGTTTTCTATTGTTTACAATATACATAAGAACTAAGATCAGCATCAATGTTGATACTAATCCAACAGCAACCAGCCAAGCCCGTGAACTTGCAGCCTCTGCTGCTTTTTTTGCCTTTTCGGCCTTTTCTTGCTTCAGTTCTGCTTCTTTTTTTGAGATCGTTAAGTTTTGTCTTTCCAGAGCATATTTTTGCGCTTCCGCTTGTCTTTCTCTGAGCTCAAGCTGATTCTGTTGATTTAACAATTTTAGTTCTTTGACTTGGTTTTCAATACTTAAGGTTTCGATCTCCTTAAGAGACTTTACGTTTGCGCGTTCTATATTGTGTATGTATTTTTCTTTCTCTGTTTTAATGTCCTGATCAAAATCTGTAACCTGATCGTTCTTATTTATTTTATTCTCTTCGATGCCCATAATTGTGGCTTTGGCTGTTTTAGCGGTACTGTTCAGCCCGTTATTTTCAGAAATTTCCAGAGCCTTTTTCAGCCTTGAAATCGCTGATTCATAGTCACCATAATTGGCATATACCTTCCCCAGGTTGATCAGCATTTTGGCATGATTAGCATAATCGGGCCAATCATTATACAGTTTGTTCGCTTTTTCATAGCTGGAAATGGATTCTTTAAAATTGGCAAGTACAAAATTATTATACCCTATTTTCGAATAAACAGAGGCCGTGCTCTTGTCTGGGCCTTTCTTTGATTTAAGCGCTTTTTTGTATTGCACTGTTGATTGTTCCGGGTTTCCAAGTTCGGAAAAACAAAAGCCAATTGATTCATAGGAATACGAGATCAAGTGATCTTCTCCCCTGGTCCTTGCTTGTTCCGCGGCCAACTCAAAATATGAGATTGCTTCCTTATATTTCTTGTTTTTCTTATTCGCGTTTCCCCCGTTGATCTGCCCCCTCAGCTCTTCTCCTGGATTATTGGAGCTTTTTGCGTGAGCTATTGCCTGATCAGCATAGCTTATCGCCTTTTTGTATTTTTTCCTGAAGAGATATCTCTCTGATATGGAGTTTTCCAACCCTGCTTTTTGATTTTCTTTGGCTGTCGCCAGCTTCGTTTTTAGGTCTTCAACCTCCTGAGATTGTATTCCAATAACGGCAATGACTGATATGGCTACAAGAAGGATTTTCATTTACTTTGTCTTCAGGCGCACCTCGAGTAAAAAGAACTTTTTGTTTTCATCCACGTCTTGGAATGTATAATCCAGGTTCCCCTCACTATTAATGGCGATTTGAAGCATCCCTAGTCCGGCACCTCCCTTATTTGAGAGTTCTCCCCCAACCAATTGTTTTTGGTAGGCCTCCTTAATTTCTTCTTGAGATTGTGATTTAATTGATTGGAGCCGCTCTTTAAGTTCCGTTATATTTTCAGTTTTCACCATGTTTCCGCTGTGAATAATGATGTAGTCTCCTCGTTTGGACACATTCAATATTCCGAATCGATCTCCATAAACTATGTCTTCTGTGGTGTGCCTAGTAATATTCTCAATACACTCAACGAAACTTGAATAAACTCTCTTAAAAATAAGCCGTTCCATGCTGTCCGAGTCAAGGTTTTCTTTAAATGTATTGATCAGGTGGTTGGAGATTTTGAACGAAATATTTCCGAAATAACACATCAAAATCTCATGATCCTTGAGGTCCTCAAAAAGCGAATAAACGTATCTAGGAGATAATGAAGTCATAGTCTAGTTAGAAAAGGGTTTCCATTTCCTTTAGATGAAAGCTACAAAAGATTTAGTGAATTCTCAATTGTTCCTGTTCCAATTTCATTATCCCTGCCCAATCTGAATGCTGCATTTTTTAATGGCGACTAAAATTACTCTGGCAATTGCGGTGCTCAGGCCCTCATAATTCAGCACTTGTCCTTTGTTTCAATCAAATTTGGAGTATTCTTTTGTTTTATTGTTGTGGACATTCTTTTACTATATTAGATTTTTCTAAGAGCAACTTGAAGTGTTTGTTTTGTGTTATTATTATTTACCTTTGTTGCACTAAAAATTACATGTAAAATGAGTTTAAAGAGTTTATTAGTGCCCGTTGACTTTTCTGATGTGTCCAGGGTGGCCATGGAGCACGCCTCCAAGCTTGCCGAAACAATAGATGCGTCTATTGTGCTTTTAAATGTTGTGAGCCAGGCCGATGAGGTTGCTGCTGCTAAAGAAAAATTAGCTGAGGAAGTTAAGATTATAACAAAATCTAATTCCGCTGTTGATGTAAGGCTAGCCGTAAGGATTGGAAGCATATTTGAAGATATAGCCCAGGCTGCTGCTGAAGAAAGTGCAGTACTGATTATTATGGGAACCCACGGAGCAAAGGGTTGGCAAAAACTAACAGGAAGCTATGCGCTTAAGGTGATTACCAGTTCTGAAGTGCCGTTTATTGTTGTCCAAAACAAGGGAATTAAGAGTTCCGGGTATGACGACATTGTGGTTCCAATGGATTTGGGTCAGCACTCCAAGCAAAAGCTAGAGACCGTTGCGGGAATTGCCAAATACTTTAATTCGCGTGTTCATATTTTTGCTGACAGAGTAGAAAGCGATGCGCAAAAAGTAAAGAACAACATTATATTCGCCCACAAGTATTTAACGGGCAAGGGGATCATGCACGATACAAAGGTCGCCGCAAGATCGGGGCATTTCGATGAGCAAGTATTGTCTTACTCTAAGGATGTGGATGCGGACCTAATTGTAATCATGAATGAGGGTGGCGGTATGTTCGGCGGTAAGCATGAGCAAGCCATGATCACCAACATGGATGAAGTTCCGGTGATGGCAGTAAATGCTAAAGAGTCCGGATTGTCAGGCGGAACAGTCTTTTCTAGATAAAACTGGAGCATGAACTTGATTGGTTCTGTAGTTATTTCAATTGCGATTGCTCTCAGCGGTTTTCATAATAGGCAGTACACATATATTGATGGTAGCGCCAACAGTTACGAGGTAACAGCTGAGAGCGTCCACTATGTTCCAATTAAGCCTGAAAACAGTTCATCTGGGTCGTATGATGGGGGTGAAGAGTGGGCCAGAGGTATTGACCACGCTACTTTTCATAAACTTGAAATCCTTTTTCTAGAGGCGATCAAAGACACTTCTGGCCATATTGAAAATCGGATTAAAGGTTCGGGGATGATTATTTACTTTGACGACGATACAGAAAAATCTGTTGTATTAGCCTCAGGATCCAATTCTAAAGACACATTGGAAAGTGCACTAAGACAATTGGAGGAACAATAGGTTAGAATTACTCTTATAATGTTGGGGTGGTTATTAGATCTTATTGAACTTTCTTGATTCCCCCTATTTCTTTTACAAAAATTACAAGCACAAAAGTTTTATTTGTCAGTATCAAAAATGGCTCGGCTAATCTTTGTAGTTGTTCTCTTTCAGGCGCTTCTTGACGTCTTCCAGGTGTTTCATCTTCTTCTCTTGCCGCAACTCAATGGCGCTCTTTGTGAAATACTTGTGCATAGTAAGGAATTTCACCTGTATCTCATCCCAAAGCCTGTCTGAGTTAATCTTTCCGTGTTCCTTTAGCTCCACCTTAAGGGTGTCAGAAATATCGTGAAAATCGTCTCTTCCTAAATAGTCGAGGTCTGCATCACAAATAATTTCTTCGAGTTGAGACTGGGGGTTGTGTGGAATAATGGTTGCGTAAATTAATTTAAAAACCATTTCGACCTGTTCTGGGGTGTACCCATATTTAGGAAGAATTTCTGCGGCCATGTTAGCGCCGATCGGTTCATTTGCGTCATATTGTTCTACAAATCCCGCATCATGATAAGTAGCGGCTGATTTTAAAACGAAAATGTCTTCATCCAGAACCCCTTCCATTATTGCAATTCTCTCAACCGCCTTCACCACATCATAAGTGTGGTGAATCCCATGATAATAAAGCTTAGGGGATAATTTTTGCTTTAGTATTCGCATTATGTGTCTTTCTGCCTTTTGGTAATTGATTGCGCTATAAACATGAAGGTTAACATAGTCCCAGAACCTTCTGTTTGGGGTTACACCGTCTCCATTTTCTGAAAGGTGAGGTTTTATGCCCTCAACAAAATACATATCAATATGTCCTTTGTTTTTTGCCGGAATTTTACCCCTGTACGTGCAATCAAAATAGGGCTCAATGTACTCAAATGTTTTACCGGAAATATTTACTTTTCCTACCTCGCCACTTTGTTCCATCCTAGCGGCAACATTCACCGAATTTCCCCAAATATCATAGGCAATTCTTTTCGTGCCAATTACCCCTGCAATTACTTCTCCCGTGTGAATCCCCACCCTGAGCTCCCATCCT
>Ga0206681_10000307_pt1 | contig 28316 bp, 20 predicted proteins | sample M150012015metaG_FD_161048 | JGI IMG/M metagenome (GOLD analysis project Ga0206681, IMG submission 161048) | Ammonia-oxidizing marine archaeal communities from Monterey Bay, California, United States - M1 500m 12015 | ecosystem: Environmental > Aquatic > Marine > Intertidal zone | place: USA... | reverse complement strand
GGTCACCATCAAAAAAGCTCACTTTTAAGTGAGCTTTTTTGATTTAAATACTAATAATTTTCATCGTCGGAAAGATACAATAAGGTGTCTATATTGGATGTTTTTAACTGATATCCACTTCCACTTTCAAAGTCCCCTATACCATTAAAATCCCATTCAGGTAAATAGGCGTTCCCATAGTTGTCTTTTGCAATGATCAAATTATTGTTTTCCGTTAAATCTTGGAGTGCCAAATTGGCAAGAACAGGCTCTAATCTAAGATAGGCTATTAAGTTCCAACCTTCTTCTATTGCTATTGGATTCATGGCTGGGAAAATTCTATCACCTGTAATTAACAAATCAGTAGCTGCATTGATTTTCAGTTGATACCCCTCACCTATTAACATGTCACCGATCCCATTATAGCTCCATTCTGGTAAATACGCATCTCCATTATTATTTTTCACTATTACTAAATCAGATGTAAGAGAACTAAATACATCTATTATATCAGTAAGTTCAGGATTTATATGAGTTGACATTAAATTCCAACCAGAGATTAGTGTGATTGTTTGTGAATACAAACAGCTTCCATCATCAATAGTGGCTAAAGAATTGTAATTGATTGCAAGAAGATCAATACAGCCTTCAGCTAATTCATTTTCATCTATTTCAAGTACTTCGATTACAAATGTTGGAATAAAATTATTTAAAGAACTGTAATCACCATCAGCAAAGACTAAATCTAGAAGTACAACACCTCCTTGATATGGTAAATCAAAACTAAGTGGAGAGCCTAATATTTCAACGGTAACCGTAGCTTCAATAGAAAGATTACTAATTCCAACTTCAACAGGGCTACCAAACAAACCAACACATCCAGTATTGTTAGGATAGAATGTAGAATCTGCACTTGAAGTTTGATAATACATGCCATCCGGTAAATTATTAACCTCTAGAATTTTAGCTGATATAAAACCAATCTCTAAACCTTCAATGGTTATCGTGTCCTCTGCAAAAAACTGCAAGTTCTGATCGTAAAATTCATTAATCTGTGCATTTGGAAGATTAACAATTGTAGAATCTTCATTAAACGAACTTCCCTCTGGAGGGAAAAAACCTGCTTCAGAAACTTCAAGTTCATCACAGTTAAAATAAGAACATGAATTGTCATCTACTTCTGCCAGATTATCATAATTAACAGCTTGTGTGTCGGTACATCCATAAACAGGATAAATACATATTCCATCATCTATATTAGCCAATTCATCATAATTCGTTGCCGAATCATCTGTGCAACCATAAATAGGCGTACAAGAAGTAAAAAAGGCATATTGGCTTAGAGCACCCTCATTAGGGCTCACATTTAATATACTGAATGCCCCATTATCACAAGGAATACTAATGTCAATTATTGCTCCTGACCAACCATCACCATAAGAATCAATCGCATTTAAATAAAATGTCTGGTCTTGACTTATGCACAGCTCATAAGTGTAAGTAGAATTGTTTTCATAGGACTCATCAGAATTCAAAAGCGCATCACCTATATCGTTAATTAACTCCCAAGAAATCTCATATGCAAAAGAAGCTGTTTGAAGTTCAATTACAGACATATAACCCTCACAAATTACCGAGTAATCACAGGTGCCATCATCTTGGTTGGCTAAAGGATTGTAATTATTAGCCAAGGGGTCTGTACAACCGTAAACTGAAGCGTCTTCTTGAATAATTAAGGTGAAATTAGGTACTATAGAATTGATGGTATTAGCATCAACTCCGGCCAAGTCTAAATAAGAATTCCCACCATAATATGGAATATCGAAATTAATATCAACATAACCCAATATTCCTGTATCATAACTTACAGAAACACTCGCCGAAATGGTAAGATCAAAAACTCCAGTTTCCTGTGGAGTTCCGATAAGTCCAATACAACCAATCTGATCTGCTGAAAAGCCACAGTTATTAGAATTACATTGATAGTCAATACCATCTGGTAAATTGTTGATGGAATTTATTACAACACTATTAAATTGAATTGAATTCCCATCAAGATCCAATTGACTAGGAGCATAAAACTGAATATACTCTTGGTAAATCTGATTAATGGTTCCTGTAGGTAATTGTATATTATTGTCTACAATTACACTCCCTTCAGGAGCATAAAATAAATTGTCCGAATCCGGTGTAATATTACTTGGGCAATCAAAGTAAAGGCAAGAATCATCATCGATATTGGCAAGTGAGTTGTAATTAAAAGCATTAATATCTGTACATCCCAATAGGTCTTCAATCTCATAGTCACAAGATTCAATGCTTACTGTCTCCGATTCACCAAAGCTACCACCAGAAGCTACTACCTCACCACAACTTGTAATAGTATAATAACCTTCGCCATATTCACAACATATACCATCACCATATTCATCTGTTATTGTAAAGGAATAAACGCTAGAATTAGGTACACATACATTAAAGTTACTTAATGTATTATCAGAAAAATCAGAAACATCAAGGTAAACTTGCCCGTTAAAATCAGTCAACTCAATAGCTGTTTCATAACCCCATGCATCTGTTTGAACTTCAATGGCAATAAGGTCCTCATTTTCTGAACATTCTTCATAGACACATGAACCATCATTCATCGTAGCTACTGGGTCATAATTCGAAGCATTAGCATCTGTACATCCCATATAACTCATAATTATTGAAATAGTTACTGTTGTTCCGTTATTAGACAATACGAAGGTTCCGGTTTGTGAGCCATCAATAGTAAAGCTTCCTAAATTATCGTTATTGCTAACTGCATCCTCATCCCATATTGTTAACGTATATGGGAATGTATCTAAAGAAATGTTTAACGTTAAATTAAGTGATGCATCATTATCAGTTGATGCGCTTTGATAAATTGTAGCACCACTTGCATCAGATAAAACTGCAAAAAGATCAGGTGATTCTGTACAGCCAATGAATGGCCAATTTGTTTCTTCAATATCTCCACACCAATTATCATTAACACCGTTAACCACAACAGAAGTTAAAGTGAAATTTTGGGCATTAATAAGAGCTGAAAAACATATCAGGGGAAGTATAAAAAGTCTTTTCATTATTTTCTAGATAATTAGTTCTAAGTGGTTAAAATACAATTATTTATTGCGATGTTCAAATATTTACATTCTTTGCGTAATTAATTAACATTTGCCCCACTTCTACTAGTGGAATAATTATTGATAACATGTTCCTAACTAAAACAACATTATATGAGGCTCTTATCCCTCTCCTTTTTTTTATTTAGTCAGTTAATATGTGCTCAGATTGTCATTAATGAGTATTCTGCCGCTAATTACAATGATTTCTCTGATAATTATGGTGAAAATGAAGACTGGTTTGAGTTATATAATTCAGGAGCTACTTCAATTGATTTAAATGGTTATTATTTAAGTGATAAAGCAAATAATCTAACTAAGTACCAAATAAATACTTCAGTCCAAATTAATGGTAATGATCATTTAACAATTTTTGCATCGGGTAGAGATGAAATTACAGGAACAAATATTCACACAAATTTCAAGATACATCAAACAAAAGGCAATGAATGGGCAATTCTTACCTCACCAGATGGAACAACTATTATCGATTCAGTTTTTATCAGACCCTGCCTTACCAATCAATCCAGAGGTAGAACCTCTGATGGAATAGACATTTGGGGGGTGTTTACAAATCCAAACCCAAACAACTCTAACATAGGTGCTTTAACAGGCTATACTGAAACTCCTTTATTTTCATATGAACCTGGTAATTACCCCAATACAATCAACTTAGAACTAAGCACTTCTGATCCAAGTTTAAATATTTATTTCACAACTGATGGTGGTTATCCTTCAGCATCCTCTACTCCATACTTATCTTCTATTGAATTGACAGAAACAACCGTTGTTAAAGCGATTGCAATAAGTGATAATACTGAATATCACCAGAGTTTTATTGAATATGGAACATTTTTCATTGCTGACACTTATACAGTTCCTGTTATTTCGATATCCGGCGACCAAGTAGACGATTTACTAAATGATGAAGGTTGGGATGCTAATGGTGCTTTTGAATACTATAAAGATGGTGTTCTGGTTGATAAAGCTAGAGGTGAGTTTAATGAACATGGTAATGACTCGTGGGCGTATAACCAAAGAGGATTTGACTACATTACCAGAGATCAATTTGGTTATAATTATGCCATTAAAGACGAAATATTTAGAACCAAAGATCGTGACAAGTATCAAAGGTTAATTATTAAGGCAGCCGCAAATGATAATTACCCTTTTTCATACGGTGGTTCTGGAGCACACATTCGTGATGCATACGTACAATCACTTTCACAAGTTGCTGATTTGCGAATGGATGAGCGCTCTTACGAGCCCTGTATCCTATTTTTAAATGGCGAATATTGGGGTCTATATGAAATCAGAGAAAAAGTTGATGATCTCGATTTCACAGATTACTATTACGATCAAGATTCAATTGGACTACTTAAAACATGGGGCGGTACATGGGTAGATGCCACAACCGATGGGCAAACTAACCAATCTGTAGAGGATAGTTGGGATGAAATCAGAGATTTTATTACCAGCAATGATATGAGTGATCAAGATAATTACGACTACGTCAAAGGTATATATAATGTGGGGAGCTTAATTGATTATTTTATACTAAACACCTATGTTGTAAATGCAGATTGGTTAAACTGGAACACAGCATGGTGGAGAGGGCTTAAAGAAGAAGGAGACAAGAAAAAATGGCGATATATTTTATGGGATATGGACAACACCTTTGATCATGGTGCAAACTATACTGATGTCCCAACTCAAAACCCTACAGCTGATCCATGCGACCCTGAAAGTATAGGAAATCCCGGCGGACAAGGGCACATTCCTATTTGGAATGCATTACTTGATAATGAAGAGTTCTTTACAGACTATATCAATCGATGGACGGATCTATCGAACAACTATTTTAGCTGTGAGTTTTTAGTACAGCATCTAGATAGCTTAATAAATATCATAGAGCCAGAAATGCCCTTGCAAATTGCTAAATGGGGTGGAAATATTACGACCTGGGAAAATAACGTTCAGGATATGCGCGACTTTATTGAAGAACGTTGCGAGATGATAAATGGTGGTATTTTAGACTGCTATGAAGATGAATACGGAATTGAGGGACCTTATGAGGTTACGATTATTATAGAGCCTCCCTTATCAGGTGAAGTTGAAATGAATGGCTTTGACCTTGATGTGTACCCCTTTTCAGGAGATTATTTTGGAGGCGTTAATCAAGAACTTGAGGCTAGCGCTTTAAATGGTTATTTATTTGATTATTGGGAATTTTCCAATGCAATCACTGTTGCAGATCCAACAAGCCCTGAAATATCTTACAACCTAAGTGCGAACGATACAATTATTGCTCATTTTATTCCGAACACAACTTTAACTCTTGATGTGAATCCTAATGAAACAGGAACAATTACTTTGGGTGGAGAAATTTTCAACAGCTTCCCTATAAATTTAACTTTCTATGGAGCAACAACCATTGAGGCAACACCTGTTGAGGGATACATATTTGATTACTGGGAAATAACAGATGGCAGTATTGGAGATGCAAATAACCCTACAACAACCTTATTTATTACTGAAAACGCCTCACTTACAGCACATTATATTCAGCAAGAATTTGAAGTTACTTTTGATGTTTCACATCCCGATGGGGCTATTATTCGTGTTGATGGAAATGAACTCAACCCACTACCTCAAACGCTAACTTTTATCTACGATCAAACTTACAATGTTACGATTGAAATGGATGACAATTACTTACTAAACCATTGGAGTTCAATGAATGGAGTAATTAGTAACCCTGTTTCAGAAGATTTTAACCTAACGCTTCAACAATCTGATTCAATTGTTGCTTATATGGATGAACTATTTAAAATTAGCTTTGTCGTAGAACCTACTGATGCAGGGTTAATTTTAGGAAATGGTTATGAATTAGAGCTCTATCCTTACAGCCAAAAATACATAGAGAATACTGAGCTTTATTTGCAAGCAATACCGAGTACAGATATGAAATTTGATTATTGGACGCGTGAAAATGCCATCCTTGAACAAAACATAGAATACAACTACACGGTTGAACACGATGATACATTGCGGGCAATTTTCAGCGAAAAAGATCTTACCCTCTTCATTCCAAATAGCTTTACTCCAAACGGCGATTTAAATAATGATACTTTTAAACCTATTTGTTCTCCCGAAAAAGTTAAAAGTTATCAAATGTTAATCTTTAATGAATGGGGTGAGCTGGTTTTTGAAACAGAGGATATTGCTAATGGTTGGGATGGACAAAATGTAGATCTTGGAGTTAATAATCTATTTATATATAAGATAGTTGTTTATTCAAAACTTACTGAAGCCAGATTTGAGTATATGGGGACCGTTTTAGTTTTATAAAGATTTAATTCAATTATATTTACGCTTCTAAATTTACTAGGATGCATAAAATTAAACCACTTTCCCTCGGAATAGCTTTATTACCAATACTCTTTTTGACAGTTCTCTTATCACTTAACGTATACTACTATGGTGATGATTCTTTATCAGGAGCAAATCAAATAGCTTTGGTGCTATCTGCTGCATTTTGTTCGCTATTAGCCGCAAGAAGAGGCACACAATGGGATACAATCCTAGAAGGTATTAAAAATAGTGTATCAGACGCCTTACCTGCCCTTTTAATATTATTATTAATTGGATCGCTTGCAGGTACGTGGTTAATAAGTGGAATAGTTCCAGCAATGATATACTACGGCTTGCAAATAATTAATCCTACTTACTTTCTTTTAGCTGCTTGTATAGTAAGTGCTATTATATCAGTTGCAACTGGTAGTTCGTGGTCTACAATTGCTACTATTGGGGTTGCCTTATTAGGTATTGGTCAAGCATTGGGGATATCTGAAGCTATGGTTGCTGGAGCAATTATTTCTGGAGCCTATTTTGGTGATAAGATGTCTCCTTTATCAGACACTACAAATTTAGCACCTGCAATGGCTGGAACAGATTTAGTGACTCATATTCGCTATATGACTTATACAACACTTCCTTCGATAGTAATTACACTTATTATATTTTTGGTTCTAGGATTCAATTTGGATGCTTCAAATTCTCCGAATGATATTAAAGTAATCTTAACTGCTCTACAGTCAAAATTTCACATTTCACCTGTTTTATTTTTAGTACCTATTTCTGTTGTTTTTCTTATTGTTAAAAAAACCCCTGCTATACCAGCACTTTTTGTAGGTACACTGCTTGGAGGGCTTGCAGCAATAATTTTTCAACCCGAAATAATTATTGATTTAGGTAGTTCTGCCAATTATTTTAAATCTGCATTTACAACTCTTATTAATGCTATGTCAGGTGACACTAGTATTGTAACAGATAATGAATTGATTAATGGTCTATTGAGTACTGGAGGTATGTATGGGATGTTAAATACTGTCTGGTTGATTATCTGTGCGATGTGTTTTGGTGGTGCTATGGAAGCATCAGGATTCTTAAAATGTATTTCTGATTCATTAATGAAGTTAGCAACGAATACAGCTTCTTTAATAGCTACTACCACAGGGACTTGTATCTTCTTTAATATGACTGCTTCTGATCAGTATTTAGCAATTGTAGTTCCTGGTAAAATGTTTAAGGATGCGTATAAAGACCAAGGTCTAGCTCCTGAAAACTTAAGCAGAACCCTAGAGGATTCTGGTACGGTAACTTCTGTTTTAATTCCCTGGAATACTTGCGGTGCTACACAAGCAAGTATATTAGGAGTTTCAACACTCACCTATCTTCCTTATTGTTTTTTCAATATCATAAGTCCATTTATGACGATGCTTTATGCAATTATCGGATATAAGATCAGAAAAATTAAAGCTTAATTTTTACGATTTTTCTTTAGCAAGTCTATTGGCTTAACTAAATTCGCCAAAAATTATATTTATGTATAACAAGGAAATCAAAGCTCTACTTTCACTAGCACTACTTTCTGCTGGCACATACCTATTCACAGATGGTGAGATTGGTTATGGAATATTAGTTCTTTTACTAATGGGATTAGTCATCCTTAGTATATTTAGAGACGAGCGTATTCTAAAAGCATTTTACCACTTGCGTAAGAATGATATGCAGAAAGCTGAAACTACATTAAGTAAAATAAAGCATCCAGAAAAGCTGATTAAATCTCAGGAAGCCTATTTCTATTATTTAAATGGTTTGGTACGTTCACAAACACAAATGAACAAGGCAGAGAAATTTTTCAAAAAAGCTTTAACTATTGGTTTAAGGAACGACACCGATAAAGCAGTAGCAAAACTTAATCTGGCCGGATTGGCTATGTCTAGAAGAAGGAAACGCGAAGCGACTACTCTAATTGCTGAGGTTAAGAAACTCGACAAACACAATATGCTCGAAGATCAAGTGAAAATGATGAAACAGCAGTTGAAAAGAATCTAAAGAAAGCAGCCTTCGGGCTGCTATTTTTTTGAATTAATATTCTATTTTTGAGTACAAATGAAAGCACCTAAATTACCATCGTTTTTTAAAACGTCAAGCAATAAACAGTTTGAGATGCCTACTCGTTACTACAACGAGCGAAAAGAGCGCATTCAGAAATCGCGAGACAAGGTTGGAAACATACAAGGTGGTGAACTAGAAAAAGGACATTTTAGTAGCTCTTGGAAAAAGAAAACTACTATGGGCTCTGCCTCTTCTTCTTTACGTGTTGCTGTCATTATTGTTATTCTTTGTCTGATAGCTTATTGGATATTAAAATTCTAAGTATTGATTACTCTACTACCCGATCACGTTGCCAATCAAATTGCTGCAGGTGAGGTTGTTCAAAGACCCGCTTCTGCCGTAAAGGAATTAATGGAAAATGCCATTGATGCTGGTGCGACTGATATAAAGCTCATTATTAAAGATTCTGGAAAAACCCTGATTCAAGTAATTGATAATGGCTCTGGGATGAATGAAGTAGACGCTAGAATGTGTTTTGAGCGCCACGCTACTTCAAAAATATCTAAAGCGGATGATCTATTTGCGCTAACAACAAAAGGTTTTAGAGGAGAGGCCTTAGCGTCTATAGCTGCAATTGCACAAGTAGAGCTAAAAACCAAAAGAGAAGATTCTGAACTAGGTATACAATTGACTATTGAAGGATCGGAATATAAAGGACAGGAAGTTTGTACCTGTGCTAATGGAACTTCATTCTCAATAAAAAACTTATTCTTTAATGTTCCTGCTCGTCGTAACTTTTTAAAATCTGATAGAGCCGAGTACAAATACATTTTAGACGAATTCATACGTATTGCTTTAGCGCATCCGAGCATAGCTTTTTCATTAATCAATAATGAAAAGGAACAATACCGTTTACCAAAAGAAACATTACGTCAGCGGTTGGTTAGTCTGTATGGGAAAAAATACAATCCTAGATTGGTTCCAGTAGAAGAAAAAACGGACATCGTTACTATTTCGGGCTTTGTGTGTAAGCCAGAGTTTGCAAAGAAATCTCGTGGAGAGCAATTCTTTTTCGTAAACGATAGATTCATCAAGTCATCGTATATGAATCACGCGGTATTGAATGCTATGGAAGGTTTACTACAAGGGGATCAGCACCCTTCCTATTTTCTATTTCTTGACATCGATCCAGCCAAAATTGATGTGAACATACATCCTACTAAAACAGAAATTAAGTTTGAAGATGAACGCAGTATCTATGCAATTTTACGTTCGGCTTTAAAACGCTCTCTAGGACAATACAATATTGCGCCTAGTTTAGATTTCAGCTTAAATCCAGATTATCAAGTTCCATTAACTTCAAAAAGTAGGATTATAAAAACACCCACTATTGAAGTTGATCCTAGTTTTAATCCTTTTGAGCAAGAGAAAGAAATAGGCAATTCGACATTGTCTAGTGGCTTTCTCTCCCCTTCTACTTCACCAAAAAAGTTCAGAAGCAATAATCCTGCTGAAAAAGGAGAGCATTGGGAAGCACTATTTGAAGAGATTCAAGACGACTTAAACACAGCTATTCCTGAATATCAAAAGGAAATTACGAGCTTAGAAAATGAAGTTAAAATTGAAGGTGCTCGCTTCGCATTCCAATTACAACAACGATTTATACTAACTCCATTAAAATCGGGTTTATTAATTATTGATCAACAAAGATCACATACACGTGTGTTGTACGAGCAATATTTTAAATCATTAGTCAATAGCAGTCCATTGAGTCAGCAGTTGTTATTTCCACAAGAAATTCACCTCTCTCCTGGTGATATGGAATTGTTTAAGGAAATACTAGAAGACGTTGAATCTTTAGGCTTTGACATCAGTATTCCAGCAGGACAATGTTTAATGATTAACGGCGTTCCTTTTGAAACTAAAGCGGGCGAAGTAGATAAAATCATTGATTCTTTACTTAATTCGTATAAAAATGAATGTGATGCTTGGAAGTCTGACACTCATAAATATATGGCTAAGTGTTTAGCCTTAAGTAATTCTATTAAAACTGGAAAGGCATTGAATGCTGAGGAAATGAATCAGTTAGTAGACGCATTGTTTGCCTGTGAAACCCCTTTTGTTTCCATTCATAATAAACCTACAGCAATTATCTTAGAGATGAACGAAATTTTAAAACGATTCCAATAATGTTAGGAAGAAGTGGTTTTTCGAATATGCCAATGGTGGTTAAGAATTTAATCATCATTAATGCGCTTTTTTTTCTGGCGAGATATACATTAGTACAGCTTTTTCATTTTGATTTAAATGATACGCTAGGCTTATACTACTACAATTCTCCTGAGTTCAGTCCTTGGCAATTTGTATCGTATATGTTTATGCATGGCGGTATGGCACACATATTCTTTAATATGTTTGCGCTATGGATGTTTGGTACACAGATTGAAAATAGATGGGGTCCTAAGCGATTTCTAAACTACTATTTGATTACTGGTTTTGGAGCTGCTTTTCTACACTATTTGATTATTCACTTTCAAGTTATCGGTTTAGAAGCAAACTTTACTGGAGAGCAAATTTCAGGCCTTATACATAACGGTACATTCGATTCTACAAGTCCTTTATTTAATAAAGCACGGTCTTTATATGGCTTGTATCATACTCCTGTTGTGGGTGCTTCTGGTTCTGTATTTGGACTTCTACTCGCTTACGGAATGTCTTTCCCTAATCAAGTAATTTACCTTAACTTCTTGTTTCCAATCAAAGCCAAATACTTTGTAATTATTTACGGACTGATAGAATTTGTTGGAGGGGTACAAAATACCGCAGGAGACAATGTTGCGCATTTCGCACACTTAGGAGGAATGTTATTTGGCTTTATTTTGATTAAATACTGGAAGAAAAACGATCTGAATTTCTATTAATGCTGAACGATTTAAAACATAAGTTTACGAGTGCAAACGCATTATTCAAATTGATTTACATCAATTTGGTAGTATATGTATTGGTACATCTTATTAAAACGTTATCATTCCTATTTCAAAACAACAGTATTAGCTTCATAAATTGGCTCGGAGTTCCTTCACAGTTTACAGATTTCATTTTTAAACCGTGGACTGCGATTAGCTATATGTTTACGCACGAAGGCTTACTTCACATTCTATTTAATTTGATGTGGTTGTACTTTGCAGGACAAATATTCTTACAGTACTTCAATGCCAAGAAACTTTATAGCATCTATATTCTTGGAGGCTTAACAGGCGCTTTAACTTTCTTAATCGCCTATAATTTACTTCCCGCTTTTGATGATCATTCTAGCCATTTAATTGGGGCTTCAGCTTCTGTTTTGGCAATCTTATTTGCTGTCGCAACCTATGTTCCAAATTACAAAGTCAACCTTATATTCTTTGGGGCAATACCTATTAAATACTTAGCTATAGCTTCTGTATTTATAGATGTCATCAGTATTCCTAAAGGAAATGCGGGAGGACATATAGCACATATTGGTGGAGCCTTAGTCGGAGTTCTTTTTATCACTCAATGGAAGAAAGGAAAAGACATTACTACCTCTATCGAATCTCTTATCGCTTCCTTTTTAGATTTATTCAAAAAGAAGCATCTAAAAACAGTTCATAAACGATCGAAAACAGATGATGAATTTCGATCTGATAAAGTGAGTCGTTCTGTGAAAATTGACGCTATACTGGATAAGATTGCAAAATCTGGTTACGACAGCTTGAACGAAAAGGAAAAAGAATACTTGTTTAAGAACAGTAAAAAGATGTAAGCTTGAAGAACTTGTCTCTCATAAATAAGCTTCTATACATTATCAATATAGTTATGGTACTACTTTGGTCCTGTGCCTTCCTATCTCCTTATATCAACCCTCAAACCTTCTCATTAGGAGCTATTTTAGCCATAGGCTACCCTATACTCTTGCTGATTCATATATTCTTCATTCTTTATTGGCTAGTTCGATTTAATAAAGTGATTTATCTCTCTGTAAGTGTATCGCTTTTAAGTTACTTTTTTAGTGTTCCTGTATTTCAGACCAAGAGTAAATTTAAAGCACTCGCTAAAGACAATTCATTTTCCATTTTAACTTTCAACAGTCAACTATTCTATTTTGGGGGTGGACAAAAAGATGAAGTCCATGAACATCAATCTAAAATCGCGCATTTTTTAAAACAAGAAAATGCGGATATTTTATGCCTTCAAGAAGCTAGAGAAGGTATTACCTCAAGCTTAAACTACCCTTATCAATCCATAAATGGATTTAATCAGATTTATAGTAAATATGAAATAGTTAATTCTGGTGAAATCTTATTTAGCGAGAGTTCAACAAATCAGTCTTTCTATGCTGATATGCTTGTTCATTACGATACTATACGTGTTTATAATCTACATTTAGAATCGCTGCATTTAGGTAATGAAGATTATGCATTACTTAAAGAATGGGACGAGACGAAGCAAGAAGAAGAGTTTAAGAATAAAACCAAAAAAATATCGAATAAGATAAATAAGGCTACTTCAATAAGAGTAAATCAGGTGGAGACAATAATTGAATCTATTAAGGATAGTCCCTACCCTACTTTGCTTTGTGGTGATTTTAACGATGTACCCCAAAGTTATGTTTATAGAAGACTTAATGATAATCATAAAGACGCTTTCTTAGAATCTGGGAAAGGTTTTGGAGCTACTTTCCGACAATTAATTTTCCCGTTCAGAATCGACTATATCTTAGCTGATAAGACTTGGTCTGCGTATAACTTCGAAGTATTAGATGAAAAACTATCTGATCATCAAGCTATACGATGTGATGTGGAAATTAATTAGGTAATGAACAATGATTGATTAATAATGACAAATTGTGTTTGTAGTAAGTCTTAAAATTGGTCATTAGTCATGCTAATCTTTTACATCAAAATAATTCAAAAAGCTGTTATTGTCCTTTTTGCTTGATCAAAAAGAACGAAAAAATCAAGGCTTACAAAACATCGCTCTTCTTCTTTTGTAGACGCTAAGTGCGGTTGGGTGATCTCCTCATAAATTCGGAGCTTCCCAATCTTACTAAGCATCTACTGCAATTAGAAAAACTCCCTTTTGAATGCCATCAAAAATAATGGTCACTAATCATTATTCATTAGCACCACTCTTTTTAAGTCCAATAAATTCATCGCATTCGATCCTAATCCTTTTACATTAGACTGAGAAAAACGCATCACATTATCGTAATACAATGGGATAATTGCTGCTTGATTAATTACAATACTATCCATCTTCTCGTATAAAGGAATTCTGTTTTCCAAGTCTGGAATACGAATAGACTCCTCGTATAAAACATCAAATTCCTCATTTGTAAAATGCGTGTAATTCGGTCCATTAGGACTGTAATTCTTAGAATAAAAAAGAGATAAATAATTCTCAGCATCTGCATAATCGGCAATCCACGAACCTCTAAAAATGGACAATTGAGATTTAGACACTTGTTGTCTGTGTGTTGAAGGTGGATTTACATTTAACTCAACTTGTAATCCTACTTCTTGCCAAGAGTGCTGAATATACTCGCATAAATCAACATAAGAACTGGTTGTATTTAGATGGATTACAGGAATCCCTACAGCATTAGGAAAACCAGCTTCTGTTAAAAGATTTTTGGCTAAAACTGGATTATAGTCATAGCCAATATGTGTTTGATAACCAGAAAGTCCTTTTGGGATAAATCCACTGTGTGCAGGCGTTCCAATATTATTCCTCAAATATTGCATCATCAAATCTCTATTGAAAGCTAAATTTAAAGCCTGTCGTACACGAACATCTTTCAATGCTTTATTGTCTTGATTCTCATCCATCAGAATCCCTAAATACTCTGTATTCAAATAGTCCTGTTTGCTAAAGTTGATTTCACCGATATATTTAGTGTGTAAATTTCCTTCGCCATCCAACAACTCATCTTTATAAGAAGCATCTATTCCCGACAGAAAATCAAAATTTCCTTTTATGAATTCTAAAAAGGCCGTTTGTTTATCTGGAATAAAACTAATGGCTACAGCATCTAAATATGGGAGTTGCATTCCATTTTCGGATTCGAAATAATACTCATTTTTTCTCAACACCAACTTCACATTATTTTTATGGAATTGAAAATGAAATGGTCCTGAGCCAATTGGCGCTTCGAAGAAATTGTAAATCGTATCAGACTCCACTGGTAGTATAGAGCAATACTGCATAGAGAGTAAGCCTAAAAATGCAGGATTTGGTTCAGAAAGCTCAATATGAATGGTGCTATCATTAGGCGATGTAATACTATTAACCGAGGATAAAACCCAAGCTCCTGGAGCAGCCGTTTTTTCATCTACTAAACGATTCAAAGAATAAAGGACATCATCAACATCTAAGAGCCTATCTAAAGGCTTATGAAACTGTACATCAGTACGGATAATAAAGTCATATTGAAGACCATCTTCAGAGATATTCCAGTTTTTAGCTATTGAAGATTGTACTTGCAGATTTGAATCTAACTGAACTAAACTGTTGTAAATTTGATTGCAAAACCAAATTCTAGCCTGATCTTTAGCGAATGCTGGGTCAAAAGAGTGTATTCCAGCAGACTCATTGTATCTAAATATCATCTTCGAATCGATACGCTTATCAATTGAGCCACAAGAAGATAAAGCTAGAGCGCTAATTATTACAAGGAAAATTCGCATAGACTTGGTTTAAGCTTCTAAAATAGAAATTGTTTATTTAATTGAAACCCAAAAGCCCTTATTTTCGTAACTTTGCAGCCGATTTTAGATTATGAAGAAAGTAGCTTTTCACACATTAGGTTGTAAACTCAACTTTTCGGAGACTTCTACCATTGCACGTTCGTGCGAAGATGAAGGCTATGAAAAAGTAGATTTTAAAGAAGTCGCAGACATTTATGTGCTTAACACTTGCTCGGTTACCGAGAATGCTGACAAGGAATGTAAGCGCTTAGTACGGCAGGTTTTAAAGGTAAACGCTGAGGCTTTTATAGTTATAATTGGTTGTTTCGCTCAGTTGAAACCCGAAGAGATTTCAAAATTCGAAGGTGTGGATTTAGTACTTGGTGCAACTGAGAAATTCAAACTCCCTTCTTATCTAAATGATTTAAGTAAACAAGATATCGCGGAAGTGCATTCTTGCGAAATTGAAGATGCCAATTTCTTTGAAGGAGCCTACTCTATTGGCGATAGAACTCGCGCTTTCTTGAAAGTTCAAGATGGTTGCGATTATAAATGTACTTACTGTACCATTCCGCTTGCTAGAGGGATTTCTAGAAGTGACAATCTTAAAAACGTACTTAAAAATGCGAAGGAAATTTCTGATAGAGATATCAAGGAAATTGTACTTACTGGTGTAAATATCGGTGATTACGGTAAAGGTGAGTTCGGAAATAAGAAACACGAACACACTTTTTTAGAACTGGTGAAAGCATTGGATGATGTTGAGGGAGTTTCAAGACTTCGTATCTCTTCTATTGAGCCAAATCTTCTGAAAGACGAAACAATTGATTTTGTTTCTAATTCAAAGATCTTCGTACCTCACTTCCACATTCCGCTTCAATCGGGTTCCGATTACTTATTGAAGAAAATGAAGCGTCGTTATCTAACTAGTCTTTATAAGGAACGTGTTGCTCGCATAAAAGAAAAAATGCCGCATTGCTGCATTGGAGTTGATGTAATCGTAGGATTCCCAGGAGAGACTGAAGCGCTTTTCCAAGAAACTTACAATCTTCTTAATGACTTAGATATTTCATATTTACACGTATTTTCTTATTCTGAAAGAGCTAATACCGAAGCGGTAGAAATGGATGGTGTTGTAGATAAAGGTGTACGTCATCAACGCAGTAAAATGTTGCGTATATTATCGGCTAAGAAAAAGCGTGATTTCTACGAAAAAAACTTAGGTTCTACCCGAACGGTTTTATTCGAACACGATAATAAAGATGGATATATACAAGGCTTTACCGAGAACTACGTTAAGGTAAAGGTTCAGTACGATCCAGGTTTAAGAAACCAAAGTATAAAAGTGAAATTGAATGAATTTGCTGAAGATGGTAACATCCACGCTGAAATCCTAAATTAAAATTAATGTTTCCTACGCTTAGTCACCTAATAGAATATATCTCAGGCGTTTTTATTCCGCTTCCTTTTAAAACATTTGGTTTTTTTATAGCAATGGCTTTTTTAGCTGGAAGCTGGTTTATTGCCAAAGATTTAACCGAAAAGAATAATGCAGGAATTATTCCTACTACCAAGAAAAAGGTAATCAAAGGGAAACCTACCGAGATCAAAGATATTATCAGACATACATTGGTTGGTTTGGTAATCGGTTTCAAAGGATTATTCGCTTACAACAACTACAGTTATTTTATTGATGATACTTTCTCATTCTTATTCTCTTTACAGGGCTCCGGAACTGGTGCTCTTATTGGTCTATTTTTAGGTTTAGCTTATGCTTTGTACTTAAAGAAAACCAATCAATTTACTGAACTAATTACTGAAGAGGAAGATGTAAAACCTCAGGAATTAACCGCTAATATATTATTGATTTCTGCTGGTGCAGGATTGGTTGGAGCCAAGATTTTTCACCAATTAGAAAACTGGGATACTTTTATTGCCGATCCTATGGGGCAACTCTTATCTGGTGGTGGATTAACCTTTTATGGTGGTCTTATTTGTGGGGCTGTTGCCGTTATTCTTTACGTGCGTAAATACGGTATTAAAACAGGTGTAATAGCCGATGCTATGGCTGCTCCATTAATGCTCGCTTACGGAATTGGTAGAATTGGTTGTCATATGTCTGGCGATGGCGATTGGGGTATTGCAAATCTAAAACCTAAACCAGAATGGTTACAATTCTTACCCGACTGGATGTGGGCTTATACCTATCCGAATAATGTAATTCGTGCTGGAGAACGTATGGCAGACTGTACCGATCCTCTTGGAGTTTACTGCTACGAATTAGCGAATCCAGTATACCCTACTGCTGTTTACGAGGCAATGATGGGTGTAATACTATTTACCATTATCTGGAAGCTTAGAAATAGCTTTAGTACTCCTGGAATGTTGTTTGGTGTGTACTTAATCTTTAACGGTTTGGAACGTTTCTCTATCGAGAAGATACGTATCAACAACGAACTCTATAATGGTCTTACACAAGCCGAAATGATTTCTGCTGGTTTGGTTGTTCTTGGCTTGAGTCTATTCTTCTGGCTGAAGAAAAAAAAGTAAGCCGAGTCTTATTATGTTTTTAATTAGTGAGTCAAGCTTATCACATACTGTGGTAAGCTTGAAGCTTCTTTTTCTTACATTTATTTTATATATTTATTCTTGATTTTATAAAAGTATAAACTCATAGTGAGTTTATACACACGGTTAGTAAGCAAAGCTAAAACAGGGAATTAAATAAACCCTTTGCAACAATGGACACAGAAAATAATCACGAAAACAAGGCGACTGATAAACCGAAGCGAGCAGATGAATTTTCTGATGCACCGTTAAAACCCGAGACGAATAAAGAGCAGAATGAAGAAAAACCTGCTAAAAAAATCAAAAGGCAAGCTACTGAAGAACAACTAAATCATCCCTTACATGGGGTGAAACTGGTCGAAATTTTAGAAAGTCTGGTGGGCCACTATGGGTGGAAGTACCTGGCAGACCGTGTCAAAATCCGCTGTTTCATGTACAACCCTACAATGAAATCAAGCCTCAGGTTTTTAAGAAAAATGACTTGGGCTCGAGAGCATGTTGAGGATATCTATATGGATATGTTGGAAAAAGGAGTAGATCCAAAAAGACAGTTAAAATAAAAATACGGCTAACAAAACCTAAAGTACAGAGCCTAACCTGCCAAACCGTTTCTCCGTACTTTAGCAGAACGTTACAAAATGAACTTGCAGACTAGTAAATATTTTGTCCTAGGCATAATCATTCTCTGCATCTTGTGCATCCCACTAATTGGTATGCAATTTAGCACAGAAGTAAACTGGTCTGTACTAGATTTAGGATTTGCGGCTATACTCCTATTAGGTACAGGACACTTGAGCATAAAGCTTTACACAAAGATAAAAACCTACAAATACTATCTTATTTTAATAATTCTAGTACTTCTTGTACTTATACTGATATGGGCAAAATTAGCAGTTGGAATTTTCAACTCACCCATTAGTGGCTCTTAGTATTAGTCTCTTTTTATAATCAACAACATCCCTAAGAAACAAAGCGCTCCATTTACAATGAGTAATTCAAAACCAAAATGGAATCCCCACCAAATAGGCGCTTTTAGTTGTAGTACATAACTTAAGATTGGCGCTAAAATAACCACTGGGATAATCCATTTATCCTTAATCTTCCATTGGGTAAACAAGCCAAAAGCATACATCCCTAATAAAGGACCGTAAGTGTAACCAGCCACTTTAAACAAGGCAGAAATTACACTCTCGTCGTTGATTAATTTAAAGATGAGGATGACTACAAATAGAATTACAGAAAATAGAATATGAGAACGTTTACGGACATTTACTTGTATACTCTTTTCTTTCTTTTCGATATCTAAAAAATCTACACAGAAGGACGTTGTTAAAGCTGTAAGTGCTGAATCAGCACTAGAGTAAGCTGCAGCAATTAATCCCAATAGGAAGAATAATCCAACTGCTATAGGCATACTTTCATGCATAGCCACAGTAGCGAATAAATCGTCGCCAGAAGCTGTTATTCCAAAATGACTAGCAAAGATGTAGAGCAATGCACCAAGACCTAAAAACAATAGGTTTACAAAGACCAAAACAATACTAAACCAAAACATATTTTTTTGGGCGTCTTTAATATTGGGGCAAGACAGATTTTTCTGCATCATATCCTGATCTAAACCTGTCATCACAATAGCAATAAAGGCTCCTGCTAAAAACTTCTTCGGAAAGAAGGAAGCTGAATTTGAATCTTCTAAAAAGAACATTTTTGAATATTCGGAAAGAGAGATTTGCTCTATAGCAGTACTAATATTAAAATTCATTGCATCTGCTACGTAATAGAAACATAATACAACGGCTATTAGCATAAACAGAGTTTGCAGTGTATCGGTCCAAATAATAGTTTTTATTCCTGCTTTATGGGTATACACCCAAATTAAAACAATGGTTAAAGCTACCGTTACTGCAAAAGGAATATTCCAAGCATCGAAAACAAGGATTTGTAAAACATTGGCTACCAAGAATAATCGGAATGCTGCTCCTATGGTTCTTGATAATAAGAAGTAAAAAGCACCCGATTTATACGACCAAAAGCCAAAACGATCTTCTAAATAAGAATAAATAGATGTTAAGTTGAGTCTGTAATACAAAGGCATCAATACGGTAGCGATTACAGCATAACCAACCAAATACCCCAAGACCATTTGAAAGTAGGAGAATTGACTTGTTGCCACCCATCCCGGAACGGAAATAAAAGTAACTCCAGACAGACTAGCGCCTATCATCCCAAATGCTACTATATACCAAGGAGATTGTCTTTTACCTACAAAGAAACTTTCGTTCCCCTCATCGTCAGAAGTAATTCTAGAAATGAATATTAATAAAGCAAAATATGCGAGGAGAACAGCAATGATAATTCCAGGAGTCATAGGTGTAATTTAAATATTGCGTCTAAGATAATCTTATCTTTTAATTATTCTAACCATACACTTCAGATGTAAGTGCTAAGACAATAAACAACACACCCCTAAATCCCCACTTGTTAGAGGGGACTTTGACACTAAGATAGTCCTAGAACTTATGAAATAGAAATACGAAAGATTAAAATCAACTTTTTCACCCTTTGTTACAGTACAAAAGGGCATAAACACTATTTTTGGGCTATGAACTTCTCATCAAAGTTATTAGAACAAGCGGTCGAAGAGTTTTCCAAACTTCCGGGTATTGGAAAGAAGACGGCTTTACGCCTTGTTTTAAATATGTTAAAGCGCGAAAAAGACGAGGTAAATCGTTTTGCTTCAACTATTAAGGACCTACGCGATGGCATTCGTTATTGCAATCAGTGTCATAATATATCCGATGTAGAAATCTGTGCTTTGTGTTCAAATCCAAATCGAGATGCTTCTACCCTATGTGTTGTAGAAGATATTCGCGATGTAATGGCCGTAGAGAACACACAACAATACAAAGGTCTTTACCACGTTTTGGGTGGTGTAATATCTCCTATGGAAGGAATAGGTCCACAACATTTGAATATAGAATCGCTTATACAAAAAGTAGCTTCGGGCGAAGTGAAAGAAATCATCTTTGCACTGAGTACCACTATGGAAGGTGATACCACCAATTTCTATATTTTCAAGAAGTTAAAATACCATACCCTTAAAGTGTCTACCATTGCTAGAGGTATTGCTTTTGGCGACGAATTGGAATATGCTGATGAAATAACTCTTGGTCGTTCTATCGCCAATAGATTGCCTTATGAAAATTCTATAAATAGTTAAGTCCCTATGAAAATATCCATAATTATTGTCAACTATAATGTAAAGTACTTCCTTGAGCAGTGCTTACAATCGGTACATAAAGCTATCCAAAAAATGGACGCTGAAGTATTTGTAGTCGATAATAATTCTGTAGACCGATCGGTAGAGATGGTCGCGGAGAAGTTTCCTTGGGTAAACCTCATAGCCAATAAAGAAAATACAGGTTTTTCTGTTGCCAATAATCAGGCAATGCGAATTGCTACAGGAGAATATTTTCTTCTTTTAAATCCTGATACTATTGTAGAGGAGGACACTTTTGAAAAGAGTGTAGCTTTTATGGATAAGACCCCTAATGCGGGTGGACTTGGTGTAAAGATGGTAGATGGTAAAGGTAAATTCTTGCCCGAATCTAAACGTAGCTTACCCACTCCTGCGGTAGCTTTTTATAAGATTTTCGCTTTATCAAGCATCTTCCCAAAATCAAAACGCTTTGGCGCCTATCATTTAGGACATCTTCCAGAAGATGAAACTAACGAAGCTGATATTCTTGCTGGGGCATATATGCTAATGCGCAAAGAAGCTTTGGACAAAGTTGGTTTACTCGATGAATCATTCTTTATGTATGGCGAGGATATTGACCTTTCTTATCGTTTGATTAAAGGCGGTTATAAAAACTACTATTTCCCTGAAACTAGAATTATTCATTACAAAGGGGAAAGCACTAAAAAAGGAAGTTTAAACTACGTTTTCATCTTCTATAAGGCGATGATTATATTCGCTAAAAAACACTTCTCAACAAAGAATGCTTGGCTCTTTAGTGCTTTAATCTATTTGGCGATTTACTTAAGAGCCTTCCTCTCTATCACACATAGATTCTTTAACAAAATTTCTTTACCCATCTTTGATGCTGCCCTAATATTTGGTGGAATGATTTACTTGAAAAATTACTGGGAATCAAATCACCGATACATCGAAGGAGGTTCCTATCCCGATTTATTCTGGCAAGCAGTAATCCCAGCTTATATATTGTTGTGGTTAGCAATTGATAAATTGAGTGGTGTTTATGACAAGCCCTTTAAGATCTCGAAACTAGTTCGTGGAACCCTTTATGGTTTAGTTACCTTACTAGCTCTGTATGCACTCTTACCCGAAGTATGGCGCTTTTCTAGAGCTCTTATTTTACTAGGGTCAGTTTGGTCTGGTATTTCAATTTTATTGAGTAGAAGCATCTTCAAAATTTTAAAATTGAAGTCTTTCCAATGGGGAGAACAAGTACACAAACGCTTCTTAATTATTGGTTCTGAAGAGGAATGTGTTCGTGTTTATAATCTACTTCAACAAACTGAAATTAAAACTGGTTTTATAGGTTTCATTCATATTGATGAAAAATCAAGTCACCACGATTTGTATGTTGGGCAAATGAACCAATTGGAAGAGGCCGTTGGGATATACGAAATCGATGAATTGATATTTTGTTCAAAGGATCTTTCTGCTCAAAAAATCATTTCGCATATGTCTATTATCGATCGTCACGATTTAGACTTCAAGATTGCTCCAGAAGAGAGTATGTATGTGATTGGCTCTAATTCTATTAACACACAAGGTGAGTTATATGCTTTCGAATTGAACAGCATCAATAAGCCCGAAAACATCCGAAACAAACGTTTATTCGATGTGCTCTCGAGCGTGCTACTCCTTGCATTCTTTCCTATCTTAATCTTAGTTTCGCGAAGCTTTTTAGGATTATTAAGCAACATATTATCGGTGCTTTTCGGCCTAAAATCGTGGGTTTCCTACCACAAAGCAGGTGAAAAGGATGCACTACCTAAGATCAAAAAGGGAGTCTTAAATCCTGTTTCACATCTTAAATCAGACTACTCAGAATTAACGCTTTTCAAGCTTAATATGCTATATGCTAAAGAGTACCGATTAAAGAATGATTTAGATATCCTTTTGAAAAACTTAAACCGCTTGGCATAGGTAGTCTTCAGCCAATACATTTCTTGGTACACAAGGGCATTTATTGTATCTTCGCCCAACGAATTTTGAATTAGAACAAACCAAAATATTCTTATGGCTCAAGTAGAATTAATAATGCCTAAAATGGGTGAAAGTGTTGCTGAGGCAACCGTTATTAAATGGCTCAAAAATGTTGGTGAGACTATAGAAATGGATGAATCTGTCTTAGAGATTGCTACAGACAAAGTAGATTCTGAAGTACCTTCTGCAGTTGAAGGTGTTCTTATTAAACAATTATTCAACGAAGATGATGTTGTTCTTGTGGGTCAAGCTGTTGCAATTATAGAAACTGACGCTTCTGCTGCAAGTACACCTGCTCCTAAAGAAGCTGCTGTAGCCGAAGAGGTAGTTGAAAAGGCAATTGAAACTACATCGCTTCCAAAATCTTCTGATTCAAATAAATTCTTCTCTCCTCTTGTTCGTTCTATTGCACAAGAAGAAGGTATCAGCATGTCGGAATTAGAGACTGTTGCTGGTTCTGGAAAAGAAGGAAGAGTTACCAAGAAAGATATTTTAGCTTATTTATCAAATAGAAGTTCTGCTCCTGCAGCAGCACCTGCTCCAAAAGCAAGTAAGCCAGCAGCGAATGCAGGTACAGCGGTTCAAATTTCTGCGCCATCTGTTCCAGCTATGGAAGGAGATGAGATTATTGAAATGGATCGTATGCGTAAGATGATTGCCAATCATATGGTAATGTCTAAGCATGTTTCTCCTCACGTTACTTCATTCGTTGAAGCTGATGTTACCAACATCGTAAATTGGAGAAATAAAGTAAAAGATGAATTCTTTAAGTGCGAAGGAGAAAAAATCACCTTCACACCTATCTTTGTTGATGCGGTAGTAAAAGCTATTAAAGATTTCCCGATGATTAACGTGGCTGTTGATGGAACAAACATCATCAAGCGTAAGCACATTAATGTTGGGATGGCTGCAGCTCTTCCTTCGGGAAACCTAATTGTTCCTGTAATTAAGGATGCAGATCAAAAGAATATGGTCGGTCTTACTAAAGCAGTAAACGATTTGGCTCGTAGATCAAGAAGTAATGACTTAAAGCCGGATGAGGTTTCTGGTGGTACATTCACGCTGACAAATGTTGGTGGATTTGGTAACGTAATGGGAACTCCTATTATAAACCAACCTCAAGTGGCTATTATGGCAGTTGGAGCAATTGTTAAAAAACCAGCAGTTATAGAAACTGATATGGGTGATGTAATTGCAATTCGTCATAAAATGTTCTGTTCATTATCTTATGACCACAGAGTTGTAGATGGTTCTTTAGGAGGTATGTTCTTAAAGAGATTCTCAGACTATTTAGAAGCATTTGATCCAAACACAAGTATATAATTACAGAAAGCATCAACCTTCGTTGATGCTTTTCTTTTTTGATAAGAATTATGAATTTACAACTAAGCAGACCTTTAGCCTTTTTCGATTTAGAGACCACAGGTATTCAAGTAGGAAAAGACAAAATTGTAGAGATTTGTATTCTAAAGGTTCAGAATGATGGAACTGAGGAATGTAAAACGTGGAAGGTAAACCCAGGAATGCCTATTCCTAAACAATCTTCTGACATTCACGGTATCACCGATGAGATGGTAAAGGACTGTCCTACATTTCCAGAGCTAGCTGTAGAGATTTATAGTTTTATTAAAGATTCAGATTTATCAGGTTATAACTCTAACAGATTTGACTTACCTCTTATTGCTGAGGAGTTCCTTAGAGCTGATATAGATTTTGATATGAAAAATAGACGCTCTATTGATGTGCAATCCGTATTTTTCAAAATGGAACCGCGTACACTAACAGCTGCCTATAAGTTTTACTGCAATAAGGATCTTGTAGGTGCACATGGTGCTGAAGCGGATACAAGAGCTACTTATGAGATTTTAAAGGCTCAAGTAGAGCGTTATGACGAATTGAATAACGACTCTCAATCTCTAGCAGATTTCACTCAACCAACACAGCCTAATGCAGATCTTGCTGGTATGATTAAGTTTAATGCTGAAGGAGATGAGATTTTCAATTTCGGAAAGCATAAGGGTAAGAAAGTCGTAGATGTTATGGCAAAAGAACCAGGATATTACGGATGGATCCAAAATGCAGATTTCCCGCGTTACACAAAAAAGGTTCTTACAGCAATTAAGCTTCGAAGTTTTAACAAGTAGTAAATAGTAGATATAGAAGTTAAGACTATTTTGTTTCTCGTGTCTAATCTTCAACTCAAATCTGACAGCTGATTGCTGAAAGCTTTTAAAATAAAATCAATGAAGATCATTTGTATTGGACGTAATTATGTTGATCACGCAAAGGAGTTGAATAACCCTGTGCCTGAGAAACCTATCTTTTTTGTAAAGCCCGATACTGCTTTATTGAGAACTCACGAATTCTATCTACCTCCATTTAGTAATAATATTCACTATGAGCTAGAGCTTGTGGTGAAGATTATGAAAGTGGGCAAATCTATCAATAAGAAATTTGCTCATAAATACTACAACGAGATTAGTCTTGGTCTTGACTTAACTGCAAGAGATTTACAGCAAGAATGTAAAGAAAAAGGTTTGCCTTGGGAAATTGCGAAAGGATTTGATAGCTCTGCTCCTATTGGAAAATGGTATCAGAAAGAAGATTTAAAAAGTCTCAATTTCTACTTATTAAAAAATGGTGAGAAAGTTCAAGAAGGAAATCCATCACAGATGCTTTTCGATGTAGACAGTATTATCGAATACGTTTCAAAATTTATGACCCTTAAAAAAGGGGATTTAATTTATACCGGAACTCCTGCTGGAGTAGGAAAGATGGAATCTGGTGATAAACTTGAGGCTTATCTTGATGGCAAGAAATCAATTGACTTGCGCGTTAGGTAAATATTGGTTGTTAGATGTTTGTTCATTGTTATTAGAAACACACACAAATGTACTAGTCTATAAATCTCATTAAAGTAAATGATCTAATCGATCCACCGCTATAGCATTATCACTTGTAAATCCTTCAGCATAATCAACTCCGATTAATCTTCCTAAGTCTGAAGCTCTGTATTTTACACTATCGATAAACTGTTGAGAAGAAATAGGTGTTTCAGGCTCATTTGATTCAGGATCGTGAAACTGTGATTTATAAGCCTTTACAGCAGCAATCTTAGGATCCATAAAACCAGTAACATCAACAAGTACTTCTGGCTGAATAGGTTTCCACTGAATATAATGTAGAACTTGTTTAGGTCGCCAAGCATTTTGGATATCGCCATTTAACTCTGTTTCTACTTTAGGTAATCCCGCTAAAAAACAAGCAGTAGAAACCAATGAAGCAGAACGTGAATGGTCTGGATGTCTATCTTCAATGGCGTTACACAAAACAATATTGGGTTGATACTGACGTATCTTTTTGACAATTTCTAACTGATACTGTTTATTATCAGCTGTTACGAAACCATCTTCAAAACCTAGGTTCTCACGAATGCTCAAGCCCATTATTTTGGAAGCATTATCAGCTTCCACCAATCGCAATTCAGCAGATCCACGAGTCCCCAACTCTCCCTGAGTCAAGTCTAAACCTCCTACAGAAAAACCAAGAGCAATGTGCTTAATAATAGTACCGGCGCATCCCAACTCAATATCGTCGGGATGTACGCCAATAGCTAATATGTCGATTTTATTAATCATTCATCAATTTCTTGTAGCGAATTCTCTTAGGCTCAGAAATACCTAAACGCTTCAATTTATTTTCTTCGTAATCAGAATAAGAACCTTCGAAATAGTAAACTTCAGAATCACCTTCAAAGGCAAGAATATGCGTACATACTCTGTCTAAGAACCATCTATCGTGAGATATAATTACCGCACAACCTGCAAAGTTCTCTAAACCTTCTTCTAAGGCTCTCAATGTATTTACATCCAAATCGTTGGTAGGCTCATCCAAAAGTAATACGTTCCCCTCTTGCTTAAGCGCCATTGCCAAGTGTAAACGGTTACGCTCTCCACCCGAAAGAACTTTTACTTTCTTGTTTTGATCTTGTCCACCAAAGTTGAAGCGAGAAACATAAGCTCTAGAATTAAGCTTTACTCCGCCCATTTCCATATTATCTAAGCCATCAGCGATGTTTTCAAATACAGTTTTTTCTGGATCAATTGATTTGTGTTCTTGATCAACATAAGAAACCTTAACTGTTTCACCAACATCAAAAGTTCCTGAATCAGGTGTTTCTAAGCCCATAATCATACGGAACATAGTAGTTTTACCAGCACCGTTAGGTCCAATAATACCTACAATTCCGGCAGGTGGTAAATTGAAGTTTAAATCACCATAAAGTAATTTATCACCAAAACCTTTACTTACATTTTTAGCTTCGATAACATTGTTACCTAAGCGAGGACCAGAAGGAATGAATATTTCTAACTTCTGTTCTTTATCCTTAGTTTCTTGTGCTAATAACTGGTTATAGTTATTCAAACGTGCCTTACTTTTAGCATGACGCGCTTTTGGTGCCATACGTACCCAATCGAGTTCGCGTTGCAATGTTTTTTGTCTCTTAGAGTCTTGTTTATCTTCTTGAGCCAAACGTTTTGTTTTTTGCTCTAACCAAGTCGTGTAGTTACCTTTCCATGGAATACCTTCACCTCTATCTAATTCAAGAATCCATCCTGCTACATTATCCAAGAAATATCTATCGTGAGTAATAGCAATTACAGTTCCTTTATATTGTTGTAAGTGTATCTCTAACCATTGTACCGATTCTGCATCTAAGTGGTTAGTAGGTTCATCTAATAGTAATACATCTGGAGCTTTCAGCAACAATCTACAAAGAGCAACACGACGACGTTCACCACCAGAAAGATTCTTCACTAGCGCATCACCATCAGGAGTTCTTAAGGCATCCATAGCGCGATCGAGTTTACTATCTAACTCCCAAGCACCTTTTGCATCAATTATATCTTGTAACTCACCTTGACGATCAATTAGCTTTTGGAAAGCATCAGGATCGTCCATTACATCAGGTTCAGCAAACTTATCGTTGATGGCGTTAAACTCATCCAATACATCAACAATATCTTGAACACCTTCACGAACGATTTCCATCACCGTTTTGGTCTCATCTAAAATTGGTTCTTGCTCTAGTAAACCAAGAGAGAAATCTTTATCTGAATAGACCTCACCTTTAAAGTCTTTATCTCTTCCTGCAATAATGTTTAATAAAGTAGATTTACCCGAACCGTTTAAACCGATGATACCGATTTTAGCTCCGTAAAAAAATGAGAGATTTATATTCTTAATGATCTGTTTTCCACTTGGAATAAC
>Ga0206681_10000303_pt1 | contig 28451 bp, 39 predicted proteins | sample M150012015metaG_FD_161048 | JGI IMG/M metagenome (GOLD analysis project Ga0206681, IMG submission 161048) | Ammonia-oxidizing marine archaeal communities from Monterey Bay, California, United States - M1 500m 12015 | ecosystem: Environmental > Aquatic > Marine > Intertidal zone | place: USA... | reverse complement strand
AGACCTATCAAGATGTATATCAAGATGTATACCAAGATCTTTATAGACCTATCAAGGGCTATCAAGGCTAACAAGCCACATAGTCACTACTAATATATTAGATCTCGTCAGAGCTATTAAGAGGTACAAACAATACTACTTTTAATAGCTAGCAGAGATAGATATTGCTGGTGAGAAGACTATTATTGGTTCTAGTTATCTGTTACAATACAAATAACACACCAGTAAGATCTAATACACTTAGTAATCACTTGTTAATCTTTGGTCAAGTCTGGCCAGAGGTACAACAAACTTAATAAACCTAACCATTGTCCTTGGAGGGCATAATGACTAACTTAAATACTAACTTAAACACTAACTTAAACACTAACTCAAAGGAAACAACTATGAACACATTAAACAAATCAGCACTACTAAGCACAATCGCAGCTGAGCTATTCCACAACGGTTTAGTTCCTGCTGTTGCTCTTATAACTGCAACAGCTTACGTTGGAGCTATTGATTACATGGATGATGCTGAATCATTCATTGACGCTCTTAAAGACGGACTTGAGAATACATCAATCGATGTTAAAGATCAGACTGTTGAGTTTGACATGGACGGGGACGCTATTGTTTCAGCTCTTGTTAATGCTAATTACTTGGACATTGACCTTGGAGTTGGTTCACGCTTTGCTGAAGTTGCAGAGATCGAGAAAGAGTCATATGCTCCTGCATTGGCTAGTGATGGCGTTACTCGCAAGTTTGGTTACGCTCCTGTTAAGTACTCACCTTTGTTTGTTGAGGCTACTCATGCTCTTGAGTCAAGTGAGTTCACTGTAGATAACACAATGCTATCTATTGCGTTACAGGTTCAAGCTATACTTGGCGCTGACAATGATGATGAAAGTTATGTACTTGCTGGTGCTCAGCAAATGGATAGCAATGAATCATACGTGTCAGAGTTCAAAGGTGATCGTCGTGGTCGTTTGTATCAAGCTGCATGTTTCGGCCCTAATGGTCAAGCGTCAGATCGTTCACGTGCTTTGATGGATCTAGCTGGTGTATCAACTGACTACGATGTAGATACAGTTAAGAAAGCAATACGTGCTGAAGTGATGGACATGGTTTCTTGTCCTGAGTCAGAAGTAGGCAAGTTAATGACTGAAGCTGTTCGTAACCCTGTTCAGTTCATTGTAGACCGTCCAGATATGAAGAAGTCATATTCATTTGTAAAAGCTTCTTTGATTTGGAAAGAGCTAATGAATGGTAACAAGCCTTACATAGGCATGGCTGTTGGCTTGGATGCTAAATGTTCAGGCCCACAGTTAGGTGCGTTGATGGTTGGTGATCAAGCTATTGCTGCTGCTTGTGGCTTTACTATGACTGAGCAAGCTGATGCTTATGCACTAGCAATCGTTGAACTTGAGAAAGTAGGCTTCAAGGGCTTCACTCGTGCTATCGTTAAGAAGCCTTATATGGGCATCTTTTACGGTCAAGGTTGGGCTGCATTTACATCTATCAAAGGTGATTATCCTGAGTTGCATGCTTGTATTTACGGCTCAGTTGATAGTCCTGCAAATGACGATACAGCTAAAGCATTTCATGCTGCGGTTGAGAAATCATTCGGGCCTAACATGAACGCTGTACGTAAAATGTTCAAGGGCTATGAAATAAGTGATAGAGTGTCACACATGATGCCTGATGGCTTTCGTGTAGAAATGAACTACAAAGATAAGGTAAATGTACTGGGAGAGTTAATGACTTTTGACACTGAAGCGCACGACGTGTTCCTTCAGAACAATATGGAGTCTTACAAATTCATTAATCTACAAATGAATACTAAGAATACCGATACGTCTTCGTTTGTTCGTAATGGCTTTGTCAATATGATTCAAGCAACTGATGCTTTGTTAGCTCGCTTAATCATTGTTCACCTTAAAAGGCTTGGTGCTCAACACATAGTTGCAGTTCATGACTGTTTCCGTGTTAATGTGACAGAGATGCACTTGCTAGAACAAGCAATCATCAATGCTTACCAAGATTTGTTCGGTTCACGCATAAATGTAGCGACTAAAGACTTACCATTAGGACAGGACATCATCGGCATGTACTTTGAAGGAATCAACAAGGTTGCTACTAATAGCAAGTCTAAAGCTTCGCAGTTTATGGGTGATCGTCAAGTCCGACGTATAACTAAGGTAAATGGTGTGTTGTTAGGTGACTTGATAAACTCACTTGGTACTTCATACTACTTCGCTAAATAACATAACATAGGCCAGCCTTAACCGGCTGGCCCTTTGTTTTTGGGCGTACCGGAGGACTAAGGCCCTTACGAATAAGAGCCAAGAGGCTCACTACGTTCGCAGTACAAAACCATTATGAATTCTCTCTAGGGAGAGTATTAACAACCAGAAGGAAATGTTATGCGCAAATTTAAAATCGTTGGTACACACAAAGTAATTTCTGCTTATACATATTCAGAAGCTTTGTCAAAAGCAATTGCTGTTGCTCCAAATGCAGACATTGTAGAAATTTAAAAAGAAAGGTCAAAACCTTTATGAATTCTCTCTAGGGAGAATATGCTATGTCCGGAAAGCTACATATGATTCCGGACACAGCAACACCTAACTTAATCTAACTATTGGCTCAAAGCCACAGGAATATTTATGTCTATTTTATCTAAACTTTCAAACCTTTCTAAAGCTTCTACTGCTCCTGCTAAGACTCCAATGAGTCCTGAACAGATCGAAGCATGCAAAACAGCTATCCGCAACAACGGCTATGGCTATAACGTTCATCCCAACTCTTTCGACATTGCGTCACCTTATCGTGTTGCAATTAACTACAACGACAAGTGGGCTAACTTCGGCAACTACAGTTCTTCTGATGTTGCAGCAGCAATTGGTACGATTGTATCAGCAGCATACTTTGGTGATAAAGCTAAAGCTGGTCAATACGATGCAGCTAAAGCAGAAGCTCATCCAGAGTTTCAAGCATTCATGGCTGATAGCCGTAACGCTACAATCATTGCTCAAGCTTCTGGTGAACTTCCTCAGATTCATCAATCAGCACCAGATACTACTCGTTTTGAAACTGAAGTTCCTACGTTCTAAGTTGTAGACTCGATAGCCTTCGCAAGAGGGCTATCCATGATTACAATTTCGCCCTATCTAGCACTCAGGCCGCTAGATAGGGCTTTTTTTTTTTTTTTTTACTCTTGGAGATAAATATGTCAGATCATGAACTAGCAATTGCGTTAAATATAATCTATGACCGCCAGTATCGTGCAAGGCGTAATGTTCGTAGGTTGTTAGACAACCCGTTTTAACTGACAGGAGCCAATACTATGCAGATCTTTAACATATTTAATCAGCAAGAACATACCAGCACTGAACATACTGTTGGTGAGCCAGATTGTGACTGGACACCAATTACATATGTTCATACCTATGTAAACAAGGTTACTAGAAAAAGATCTACTCAAACTAAGGTAGTATGGACTTCTAACCAAGCCTTTATCAACGAAATGAAACTTACGGAGACGACCAATGATTGAGTCAACAATGTCAGTGCTTGGAGCACTTCTTATAGTCATAACTGGTGCTGTATTTGCCGCTACAATTTTATCTATTTGTTCCTATGTCCAGAACAGGTCAAGCAACCTTCGCATAATGTTAAGAGCTGTAGAACATGAAATTGATGAACTAATGCTCTTACCAGACTTCGACCTTCCTAGTTATGAGGGAAAAGCACTTCGAAAAGATGTAAGAGCCCTTGAACGTAAAGCTAGAGTTTTGCGTAATGGAGTTTATGGAAACTAAGGAACAGCTATGACGATTAAACGATATTATTCGCAAGAGGTAAAATATGTACAATAACCCATTAAAGCGCCTGCTTAAAGGCATAGTAACTGCAGTGTTTATGCTCTTTGTTACAGTACATGCTATCAACGCTAGTGCCGGAGAGAAATCTAAAAAGCAAATATCAGTAGAGACAGTGGTAGTGGCAGCACTATGTGACACCTACTTTCCCGAAACTTACCAATCACTTAGCTACATTGGGCTAAAGTTAAAGCCAACAGTAACTAAAGACGACTTTAGAAGCTTTGGCTTAGGGGTAGTTGATGCTTGGTTTACATCAACAAAGACCGAACAAGCTCTCTTTTGTCAACAGGGCGACACTTATTTCGCCAATATGATTAAATCAAAATCAACCTAAGTAGCCTTAAGGAGGCATCATGTCAGAATTATACCAAGATCAGATCGATGCCTCTCAAACATTTGAAGAGTGGTTGCTAAACACTAGCCAGACCTTTGCAGGACTATGGGCAAGTGCTGGCTATGGCAAGTCCTTCACTGTCAAACATTTGATAGAAGAAGTAATATTAAAGCACACCAACTACACACCAGTAGTCACCTCAATGACTCACAGTGCTGTAGATGTATTATCAGACTTTACTGGTCGTGAAGTTACAACGCTCCACTCTTTAATGGGTTGGGTGCCATTCCGAGATAAAGATACTGGTGAAGAGGGCATATCTAGTCCTCAACAGCGTGACTCAAGCGCTGAACACAGGCTTAGCAGTAAGATGGTTGTCATCATCGATGAAGCTGGCCTAATTGGCAACCAAGAACTTGCCCTGCTTCGTGGAGAATGTGCAGCCACTGGTGCAAGAATATTATTTGTAGGAGATCACAAGCAATGCTTTCCCGTAATGCGAGAAGAAGAAGAATTATGCGTACCGAGTTACAAAGCGACAGAGTGCATGATGGAGCTGACGATACCAAAACGAGTCGATCAGGACAATGTAATATTCAAGTTGAGCCAAGCCTACCGCAACACAGTGGACGGTGCTCGACAACCAAAACTAAAGACGATTCTTAACAAGGATGGAAAGACTGGTGTGAGACACGTAGACGATCTTGAAGAGTTTGCATACGCAGCCTTCAAAGCTGGCGTCAGAGATGGAAATGTTAATAAGATCAAGGTCTTAGCATTTACTAACGCTCGCTGTCTAACTCTAAACCGTAAGATCAGGAGACAGGTAATGGGCCTACGTGATCCTACACCAGTCATTGGCGAGGAAATGGTAGCTAATACTACTATTGATAACGCTACCCATGACGCAGTAATCATTCGTAATAACGAGCGAGTGATTGTTAAGGAAGTGGAGAAGACTCAAAGCTATGGGCTGGACGGTGCTTTCATACTGTATACAGACCTGGAAGGTAAGGACATTGAAGAGACAGTATTTGTACCAAGCTCGCCGAGCAAGTTACGTGACCGTCTCCAAGAAATATCTCGTGAGGCTAAGGCTATGTTAGAAAAAGATAAGGACAAGTCTAAACTACTATGGAGAGCCTTCTACAACCTTAAAGAGTCAGTAGCAGACATTCGCTACACATATGCCATGACCGTGAACAAAGCACAGGGTATTACCCTACATCATGCTTTAGTTGATCTGGATGATATGGCTATTTGTCGTAACAAAGAACAAGCAGCTCGCTTGGCTTATACAGCCGTAAGCCGAGCTACCACTTATGTGACCTTGGAGGGTTCGCTATGATTACTAAAGGAACATTCGTTCACACTAATGACGATGAAGCTGTCCAGATGATACTAGATGCTGGCGAGCAAGGCTTCACCGTAACTTATAACGTAAGAGATGGCAAGTATATTGTCAAGGTGAAATAACATGGCTACATTAAACATAACCCCACCATCTTTTAAGCTTGGTCAGAGTTTTGCTAAAGAAGGGTTAACATACAACCCGTATTTACCGGGAACTAGGCATCACACCCAATTCAATCTTGGACGTAGCGCTTACCTAGCAAGGACTCATTACTATGGCGAACCAGATCGCACCACACGAGAACAATGAGGTTAGGCTAGTACTATCAGGTGCTAAGCCTCTCGCCACGATTGAGAAAGCTAAAGACCCGTATGGCTTCGCACTTGCGATAGCTATGTCGGGTACTGGCGCACTCTATTGTGTTGTTAGGCCCACTGCTGATTTACCATCTGGCGAGGTTATTATTACCTTGCCAAGCAATAAGTCACACATATATCACTATGATTGGCTGCTTGACTATGGTGTGAAACAGTTAGGACTCAAGAACTTTCACCGCAAAATGGGCAGACTCTTTGGCTATGCCGAGACTGACATTGAGGCATTTATTGAAGCTGACATCGATTGCGGTTGCAGCAAATGTACAGGAATAAAGATGTGACCAAATCAGAAGCTTACGATAAGCACTTGTACTTAATGCCAGTACCACCTGTTACGACCCTTTTGTGGACTAAGCAGGACTGGATCAACTTTATAGACAGTCAAGGACAGTGGACATGCAAACTTACTTAGCAGTATCGTGGGATGGAGAGACCCTATACATCTCTGCCTACACTGAATCAGATGCTTATCAACAAGCGACAGACGCTTTCGATGGCAATCTAAAATCGTTCGACCTAGTGTAATAACCCTTAATAACCCATAAATAGAGAAACTATTATGTCAAATTCAAGTATTCAAAATGTGTTCGGTCAATTCGCAGTTCAAATCAATGACGCTGTTAAACTCTTCGCTACTGAAGCAGAAGCTCAAGAAGCATACTCAATAGAAGCTAACGGTGCTGAACATCGCGCGCTAGCTGCTGGTTATATCGCTTCACGTGGTATCGAAGGTCGTGCTGCTGCTGGTCAAACTAAGGTTATCCTTAGCTTCCTAGCTTATGCTGACACTCTTAGCACAGATGTAATTGTTGAAGCTCCTGTAGCTGCACCAGTTGAAGCTGTTGAAGAAGAAGTCGTATTCTAGTACTGCTTAGCCCTATTCAATAATGGATAGGGCTTTTCTGGTTTAACTTGGAGGTTGTTATGAGTACTTACCTATACAAAGATATGAATGGCAACCGCCTGTTGAACGCTTTGAAGGTTGACCAGAAAGTTACAAGAGTCTTTGGCCATAATACGCCAGATGGCTTGTTAAAAATAACCGACCTTGACTATCCAGAAGGCGAAATAGTACATAAAGAAGACACTACAGAATACCATGGTGTTCGCTACCATGATGATATTGTTGATGAAGTTAAAGAAATGCAACCGGAATTAGACTTATGAATAAACATATAGAAGTTGTTAAGAAGTGGCTAGCTGATAAAGAATCAGTTACTAAAGAAGAGCTAGAAGCTAATGTTGATGCTGCTTATGCTGCTGCTAATGCTGCTTATGCTGCTGATGCTGCTGATGCTGCTGCTTATGATGCTACTTATGCTCCTAATGCTGCTAGTGCTGCTTTTGCTGCTGCTGATGCTGCTAATGCTGCTGATTGTGCTAAACGCTTGGTAAACAAATATGAGGAGCTAACTAAATGAATAAACATACAGAGCTTGTCAAGAAATGGCTAGCTGATAAAGAATCAGTTACTAAAGAAGAGCTAGAAGCTAATGTTGGTGCTGCTAATGCTGCTGCTTATGCTGCTGATGCTGCTGCTTATGATGCTGCTTATGATGCTGCTTATGTTAATGCTACTTATGCTGCTAATGCTGCTTTTGCTGCTTATGCTGCTGCTGATGCTGCTAATGCTGCTTATGAGGCTGATTGTGCTAAATATTGGTTAAACAAATATGAGGAGCTAACTAAATGAGCATAAACTATCTTAAGAATGAAGTGTGGGAGATTTTGGTAGACTTAGCAGATGACAGAAGTTTAAACAGTATAGTCCGGCTAGACTTGGTCGTATCCTATGAGTCAGCAGTTACTTATGCAGACCGTGAAGCACTTAAGGGGGCTATTCGCTTCTATAGTTCTGAGATTCAGTACATTGACTTCTTAAAATCACAGGGGTTGTACGATGAACAATGAAGCTAAGGCGGAGGTTTTTGATACCCTATTCTTTACAGGGGCTCTAGATGCCTTCATTATAGAGGACTTGAAGGTGTCATATAGTTTAGCTGAGTCTGATGACTGGGATTATAGGGACGCACTGAGGGTGGTGTTGAAGGCCTACTTAGTGGAGAAAGATTATAACGAATGGTTGGGGAGTGTAGCATGAAAGTAGAGAACTTACTAATAGAAAGAAAGGCTAGTTATGACAATGACTACCCAAATCAGCTAGTCGGACTAGTGCAGCTCAAGGGAGATAACGGCAAGATGGAAGTGAAGCTTAGCCCTGCTATCGTAGCAAAGATATTTGTACTGGTTAAGGAGGATGCTGAGAGAGTAGCTAACTATAATGCCTCTCAGATAGGCCAAGCTGTAGATAATGCAGCAGGAGAATACCTACTATCTCACGGAGACCTACATGAAGGCTGAGTATATAAGCCACATGGGTGATGACTTGTTAGTAGTTAAATATTGGTTAAACAAATATGAGGAGTTAACTAAATGAGCATAAACTATCTTAAGAATGAAGTGTGGGAAGAGGTGTCGACATTAGCTAATGATGGCGCTCTTAACGCCTTAGTTAGGTTAGACCTGATAGTCTCTTACGAATCTGCGGGTACTTTCAAATACAAAGAGGCACTACGTAGGGCTATATGCTTCTACAGTAGTGATCAGCAATACATTGACTTTCTAAAATCACAGGGGCTAGAAGATGAAGATTAGTATATTGTTATTACTTAGCTTACTAAGTGCCTGCACTGGATTTAAACCTGCACTAGATCAAGCAGTAGATACAGGCGACAACGCAATAGTAAGCCAACAAGCCACACAAGCTGACGGAAGCAACAAAGTAGATGCTGAAAATGTAGAGTCAGTGACTACAGTAAACGAAGCCAGCATAGGCATATTTGAACTAGCAGTGATAATGATAATTATACTAGCATTTGGACTACTTATGGGTATAATCATACCTCAGCCGGGCATAATAAAGAAATTATGGTAACTAAGCTTTTTATTACAAGTATAATTATTTCAATGCCTTGCATCTTACTATGTTATGTGATTGCTTCATCTGCTGATGCTGCTTATAAAGAGGGTAATAGAATGAGTTGTTTAGAAACAGAACAAACAAGCAAACTTGCTGTAAACTTGCTCAAGTTTGAAGAGGGCTATCGAAGCACTCCCTATATCGGAACAGAAGGCTACCTTCACATTGGGTATGGACAAAAGCTTTCTAATGAGAAGGGCTTGAACCCTGACGAGTGGAATGTTACAACCACCCCCGCACATGCAGAGTACATTTTAGTAAATAAAGTGGATGCTATATTATACGTACTAAAGACTGGCGTACATAAGTCAGCTTTCAACAAGCTCGATGAAGAAGGCCAAGCAGTTCTAGTATCTATGGCATATCAAATGGGCATCCAAGGTCTTTACAAGTTCTATGATATGTGGACAGCAATCTACTTAGGTGATGACGAAGGCGCTGCCTATGAAATGCTAAGCTCGAAGTGGGCAACTCAGACTCCTGCACGTGCTAGGCGTCACGCTGAAACTATGCGAACAGGTATAATACCATGAGTGCTATAGATGCTTGCCGTATGTACATTATAAAGAAGAACTGCTTTTACTTGGCCAAAGAAGATTTAGTAGTCTACTATTCGTCCGACACAGGGCGTAAGCAGGATGCTACTTGGCACAAAATGACACTTCAACAGACCTACCGTGTCATTAGTGCAATCCACTTTAAACGCTTTGACAGTAATTTCCTTCTCCAAGCGTTCCAAGAAGAAGACCGAGTGTTTGAGCGTGGTGTTAGTGTAGCTTACCCAGTTGTGGAAGGCATATTTAACTACTACGCTCATTGTGATGAAGGCATGTTAGGTAATGTACTGTACGCTACTATATCCGAGCTTAACAAGTACAACTATCGTGGCGTAGTTTTGAAAGAGCTACACATTTTGTGTACTGATATTATTTCAAGAATAGGCATTTCTGACGAGAACTATACCGATGAACTTACAAAAGCTCTTGATAAACATGGGTTTGAGTTACGAGTAGACTCACGTAGACCCCGTATAGCTGGACTGCTAACAGCTTGTGCCATGCACGTAACATGTAAGCCTAAAGATGTGTGCTATATTGGGTCTCAAGATTACGACTTAATTGTTAATAAGGTGGTAAAGGAGTTCAAATGAGCACGTGCATAGAAAAGCTTCCCTGTCCAGATTGTGGCAGTAGCGACTCTTTGCAAGTTTACTTAAATGAAGACAAGAGCTTAGGCATAACTTGGTACACAAGTTTCTGCCATGGCGAGTGCTGGTCACAGAAGGGAGATCCTTATACTGATTCAGCACCGCCCGAAGTTCATGTTAAGACAGAACACGAAATTTGGCAAGAAGTTAGAGACATTACATCATGTCCAATCTTTATACCAAAACGCAAATACCGCGGCATTCCGGGCAAGGCTTTCAAGTCTTGGAAACTCAGAACACTGCTTAGCGAGTTTGATGGTAAGACACCTTATGCACTGGCATTTCCTATGTCGGACGAGGGAAGTCTGTCAGGTTTCAAGATACGCCCACTAAAGAAGAAGTCTTTCTATGGTGTGGGCAAGACATCGCACGTAGATCCTTTTGGGTTAGTTAGAGCACTCCGTATTGGTGGTAAGATCCTATGGATAACCGAGGGAGAGTTCGATGCTATTGCACTGGATTACTGTCTCACTCAGGTAGGTAAAGCTAAGAGTTACCCCGTAATATCACTTACTCATGGTGGTGGATCTATTAGGCAGAACTTCGCACACATTGAAGAACACCTAAACCACTACGATGAAATCAGGCTCGTACTTGACGATGACGAAGTAGGCCACTTGGCTGAAGGAACGGCCATCAAAATGTATGGAGATAAGATCAGACTAATTCCCAAGCCAGAGGGCTGCAAAGATGCAAATGATGCAGTTAAAGCTGGGTTGACTATAAGGATGGGCGAACTAGCCCTACTAGAATTATGAACAGATTTGGACTTAATGAAGAACCAGAAGTAACTGGATATGAAGAGCAAGATGCAAACCAAATGGATAGGGAAATTATCGATACAACATTTGGTTTTATTGAAGATTACGCATACCTTGGTGATGGCTTGTACGCTGACATCGAAGGTCTACAAACAGAAGACTTATTCTAAAGGATAGTATCATGGCAAAGCGAATGTTTGCTGCTGACATTGAAGCAGATGGTTTACTAGACACCATTACTAAAGTCTGGTGCGCCTCGTTTACCGAGCTTAACGGCAAAGGTGAGGAACTAGGCTCATTTACTCTTACAGATACAGCAAAGATCGCTGCCATGTTTACCAACCCTGATCATATCTTAGTCATGCACAACGGAATTTCTTATGATGCCGCTGCTATTAAGAAGGTAATGAAGGTCAAGGTTGAAGCAGAGATAATGGACACCTTGTTTTATAGCTGGTACTTATATCCTAAAGCTCTACGCCATGGCTTACAAGCACATGGAGAAGACTTAGGTATTGCTAAACCAGAAGTTGACGATTGGGAAAACCTTGCTCTGGAAGATTATATTCATCGTTGTGAGGAAGATGTAAAGATTCAGACAGCCTTGTGGCAACAAATGTGGAAGCACTTCAACTTACTTTACAACAATAATGCAGAAATATGGCACTGTATGCGTCACCTTAACTTCAAAGCTCGCTGCGTAGCAATGCAAGAGAAAGATAAGTGGCAAATAGATGTACCAGCGGCTCATGAAGCTGAGGTTATGCTACAAGCTAAGTATGATGAGGCTGTACAAGCACTAGAAGTTAACATGCCACAAGTCCCTGAGTACGTTGTGCGAAAACGGCCAACCAAGCCTTTTAAGGTAAATGGAGAGTTGAGTGCTGCTGGCCTACGTTACAAAGGATATGTGGAAGAGTATGTAGACCCTGAAGAGTATCATTATGGTGACCCGATGGACTACCTGCTTGATATCAAGACTATCAAGGGCTGGAACGATCCTAACCCCGGCAGTCATGCTCAGATAAAAGCATGGCTATTCTCTTTAGGCTGGGAGCCAATAACGTTCAAGCACAAGCGAGACAAGGTTACAAACGAAGTCAAGCAGATTCCGCAGGTTAAGAATCCTGACACAGAAGAGTTGTGCGAATCTATCGTAATGCTAGCTGAACTAAACCCCGAACTAGAGTACTTGAAAGAATTCTCAGTAATCAAGCACAGGCTTGGCGTAGTTCAGGGTTTGCTTCGTGACATGGACGAGAACGGCCATGTTCAAGCTACTATCAAAGGTCTGACTAATACCTTACGTATGCGCCACAGAGTGTGTGTAAACATTCCCTCGCCACGTAAGCCATTCGGCACACTAATACGTGGTTTGTTTATAACTAAGTCTGACAATACAGAGTTATGTGGTTCTGATATGTCCTCACTAGAAGATCGTACCAAGCAGCACTATATGTGGAAGCACGATCCAGAATATGTGAAGGAAATGCAGACTCCGGGCTTCGACCCTCACTTAGATATGGCTATTGCTGCTGGACTAATGAGTGAAGAAGATGCTACATGGTATCGTAACTATGACGGTAATGAGGCTGGCCATGATAAACACTTTGCACTTAGCAAGGTTCGTCATGGCGGGAAATCTACAAACTACTCAGCTACCTATGGTGCTAAAGGCCCGACTATTGCTCGTGCTGCTGGCGTAGATGAATCTATTGGTAATGCTTTGTATGATGCTTACTGGACTCGAAACTGGTCACTCTTGGCAATTGCTGATGAGTGTGTGGTTAAGAACTCTCGTGGTATGAAGTGGCTCTGGAACCCTGTTGCTAAGATTTGGTACTTCTTGAAAGCTGAGAAGGATCGGTTTAGCACATTGAACCAAGGCACTGGCACATACGCATTCGACCGTTGGTTATATTATACTATCAAGCGTAGACCGCAAATAACAGCCCAATATCATGACGAAGTAATCCTAGAACTTAAGAAGGGTAATCGTGAAGCTATGTCCAGAATATTGGAGGATGCAATAGCAGATGTTAATGATGAGCTGAAGCTTAATCGTAGCTTAGGTGTGGACATTGCTTACGGAGATTCATATGCAGAAATCCATTGATTACTACCAGTATACGGTGTATGAAGATGGACGAGTAGCCAACCCTGATGGAACCTTACGTAGCCACAACCTGAACTTTAAAGGTTACGTACAGGTTTCTATGAAGATAGGTGATCTATGGACTACAAGGCACTTGCACAAATTACTGTACATGTGCTTTGTTGGCCCGATACCTAAAGGCTACGAAGTTGATCACATTAACGATGTCCGTGACGACAACCGTTTAGAAAACTTACAACTTTTAACGAAGTCTGAGAATAACCAGAAGTCTTGGGACAATGGTAACAGGCGTTGCGTTAAAGGTAACAATAACCCTAATAGTAACTTTCAAAGAAGGTTGCGTGGAGAACTAATATGAGTTCTGACCAAGCAATGCGTTTCAATGAAGGCAAGTCACAGCTCAGCTACATGCTAGACGCTGACGTTGCCATGAAAGGTATGTGTGAAGTATTCGCTTTTGGTGCTGAAAAGTATGACCGAGGAAATTGGAAGAAAGGTTTAGACGAGAAAGAAATCATGGACAGTATGTTACGTCATTTGACAGCCTACAATAATGGTGAAGTCTTAGATCCTGAATCTGGACTACCACATGTAGATCACGTTACTTGCAATGCGGTATTCTTAGCAACATTTGGGAGAAGAAATGACAATTAATACAACAGATCAAGAAGCTCTGTATAGCGACCACATGGGAAATGACTTGTCAGTTGTAAAAGCTGCTAAGATTTCTTTTGCAGACGATGCAACTGTACAAGAGTTTATTTATAAAGTAGATGTAGAAGGTACGGGAGGTAAGTCTCACGAAGGACTTATCCAGTATCTAGCTAAACACAATCACTGGACTCCTTTCGCACATACAGCTATTACGCTACGTATGAAAGCTCCTGTACCTATTCGCACACAATGCTTTAAGCACAAGGCTGGCTTTGTAGAAAATGAAGAATCAAGACGTTATATTAAGAGCGTTCCCGAATTTTACGTTCCAATTTTCAGGGCAAGTGTTGACAACAAGAAACAAGGCTCTGGTGGAGAGTTTGACCTAGTAAAACAAGTAGTTGAACAAGAGCTGTACAAACGAAGTGTAGAATCTAGCATTCAAGACTACTCAAATGCCCTAGATAGGGGAATTTGCGAGGAGCAAGCAAGGTTCTATTTGCCACAAGGTTGCGTAGTCAACTGGTACTGGACTGGCAACTTGGCAAGCTACGCAAGATTTGTTAACCAACGCAGTGACAACCATGCACAAGGGGAGATTCAAGAATTGGCAGATAAAGTGTCCGATATTATTGAACCTTTGTATCCTGTATCTTGGAAGGCGCTAACTAATGGATAAATTAGTAAAATGTCAAACACGTAAGTTTACACCAACCTATGACTATACCACAGCAGTAGAGGCAGCGGAAAATCAGCACGATATCTTTTGGCTACCTACAGAACCTAAAGTTGAGAAAGATCTGCATTGTATAAAGACAGAACTTTCTCCTGCTGCACTTCACGGTGTTATGACTACTTTAAAGTTATTTACGCTATATGAGCAAGTTGCAGGTAATGAGTATTGGGGTGGTAGGTTTAAGCGAATGTTTCCAAGGCCAGACTTCTTACGCATGGCACAAGCTTTTGCTAACGTAGAAGTTAACGTGCATGGCCCATTTTACCAACGTGTAGATGAGCTACTAGGTCTAAACACAGATGAATTTTATTCTTCGTTTGTAGACGATCCAGAGCTAAAATCACGTATGGATTTCTTGGATGATGTTGTAAGCAGCAAAGATGATTTAGTTTCTGTAGGTGTATTCAGCATGGTTGAGGGTGCTATACTTTACTCAAGTTTTGCATTCCTTATGAGCTTTCAAGCTAATGGTAATAATCAGCTAGCTAACATACACGCTGGCTTAACATTTTCTGTTAAAGATGAAAACTTGCACTCAGAAGGTGGCGCATGGGCATTCCGTACACTACTGAAAGAGAAAGAAGAAGCTGGTTGGAACAATCACGAGGAATTGTACCAAGAAATTAACTTTGCTGCTGAAAATATCTACAAACATGAGTCTGCTATCATTGATAAAATCTTTGAAGTAGGTGAAATTCGTGGTATTACTGCTTCAGATTTACGTATTTTCGTAAAGTCAAGGATTAATTTGGTACTAAAGCAGTTAGGAATGAAGGAAATGTTCCTAGTAGAAGCTAATCCTGTAGCTGATTGGTTCTATAAAATGATTGGTGGAGATATCCAACACGATTTCTTTGCTAAAATTGGCTCTAGTTACAACCGTAATTGGTCACGCACTGGCTTTAATTGGGTTAAAGGTGGGCTACAAGGAAGAGAGTGGGAAGATTTATGAGTATATTTGAAGAACTGTCTTCCGAAAGAAAGCAGTTACAAGAAAATGGAGATCTGCCTAAGTGGTTTACTACTCTAGGTTGGCAAACGTTTAAGGATAAATATCTGTACCAAGCAGAAACCTTTGAAGATCAAATCGATCGTATTGTAGAAAACATTTCAAGGTATGTTCCTAATCCAGAAGAATCAGAATACTTCAAAGTACGCTGGAAAGAACTTCTAATGAACAACCATGCCTATCTAGCTACACCTGTATTAGCTAATAACGGTACAAATCGTGGCCTATCTGTCTCATGCTCTGGCGGTGTAGTTGGAGATAGTGTATACGATTTTGGTTCATCTAGATTAGAAGCTTCTATACTGTCCCAAAATGGGTTCGGTACTAGCGCTTACATGGGTGAGATTAGGCATCGTGGTGCTGCAATTAGTCGTGGCGGCACAGCAGACGGTGTGTTACCTGTCTTTAAAGATATGGTACAAATGGCTGAGAATATTAGTCAAGGTTCTACACGTAGAGGTGCTTGGGCTGGTTACTTACCTATCAGCCATCCAGACTTTGATGAAATCATTCACGAAGTATTGACTAACCCTGATGGCTCCAATATTGGCTGGAACTTTTATGATGCAGATATAGCCAAACTGCAAGAAGGTGATCCTGAAACTACTAGACGCTTTCAAGAAGTAATGTATGTCAAATGCGTGACTGGTAAAGGTTACATTTACAAACCTGATGCAGTTGCTAGAATGCAACCTGACATTTATGAAATACTTGGTCTTGTATCAAAAGCTAGTAATCTTTGCACAGAAATCACTTTACACGCTGATGAAAAGCATAGCTATACTTGTGTACTATCTGGTATGGTCGCTACTACATTTAACGAGTGGAAAGATACTGATGCAACATTCTGCATGACAGTATTCTTAGATTGTCTAGTAACTGAGTTCTTAGAACTTGCTAGAGGAATCAAAGGCTTAGAGAATATTGTACGTGGCACTGAGAAGAGTCGTGCTATTGGCTTAGGTGTTACTGGTTACCACTCTGCACTACAGCAACAAGGCTACTCTTGGGGAAGCTTCCAAGCTCAGATGTTTAATAATAAACTGTTTAAGCATCTGCACGATGAATCACTTAAAGCTAGTCAATGGATGGCTAAAGAGTGGGGAGAACCTGAGTGGTTAGTAGGCACTGGCTTACGTAATTCTCATAGAACTGCACTTGCACCTAACGTATCCAGCTCAGTCCTATTTGGCTCTGAATCACAAGGTATTACACCTTGGTACGGCAATGTCTACAACGAAGGTTCTGCATCTGGCGGCATGTTCCGAGTAAATCCAGTATTCATTAGTATTCTTAAGAAGTATGATCAATATACACCTGAAGTACTAGATCAAGTGTTAGACGACAATGGCTCTGTAAGGAGTTTAGATTTCCTTTCTGATGAAGAGAAAGAATTACTACTTACAGCTTTCGAGATTAACCAGAAAGAGATTATTAACTCTGTATCACGCAGACAAAAGTATATCTGTCAAGGTCAATCATGTAATTTATTCTTCTCAGCAGACGAATCTGAGGAATATATTGCTTATATTCACCAATATGCACTAGAAGATGACAATATCAAGAGCTTATACTACTTACGTAGCAAAGCTGGTGTTGCTGCTTCAAAAGGTGCTTGCGAAGCATGTGAGTCTTAGACTCAACTAACTTAATTTAATAATAGCTAACTTGGAGAACCAATCATGGCTACAGCACAAGCAAAAGAAACAAACATTGTTACTCTTAAAGATGTAATCTACATGTACACTTCAGTATCTAAGCCAGTAGCGCAGCTTAACACTGACAATCGTGCGCCACTTTCAATCTCACCATTAGAGTTTCACTCTTATGAAGTGAAGATCCTGATCTCTGACGAGCGTTTCAAGAAGCTCAAGAAATCATTCAAAGGTGCTAAGAACCTTCCCAACGCCAAAGAATTCGAGAAAGAAGACTTGCTTGAGAAGTATAGTTACTTAGACGAAGCTGATCTTGAAGATGATATGGTTCTAGTCAAGTTCTCTCAGTCTTGTCTAGTCGGCAAAGCTGATGCGAACGGTGTTCGTAAAGAGTCTTTTCCTATCAAACAGATCGGTATCAAAGGTAAAGTTCAGGATATTAATGGGCTCACTATTAACCAAGACACTAACGTTGGCAATGGCTCGAAAGGTCACTTCCAATTCCGTCCTGTAGAGACTGCTAAAGGAGGTTTATATCTTTACCCACAATTGGTATGTATCACTGAACTTGTTGAGTTCACTGGCGGTACTGGTGGTGAAGAAGATTACGATTCACTTGGCCTTGAAGATCTTGATGAAGCTGATTTAAAAGCAGAGGCAACAGAAGCTAAGAAAGAAGCAGCGGTAGCCGCTATCGAAGCTGAAGCTGACGCTGGTGATGACGCTGACGACATGTTCTAAGTAATATAAATTAAGCCCTAGTATTTGCTAGGGCTTTTCTGGCTTTAGGAGGGATATATGTCATTAGAAGATTTAGGGTTAATTGATTATGAAGTAATCGATAAGACCTTATTAATTGATGGAGACATAATAATCTATCGGCCTTGTTGTGTCTTTAATGAAGACGACGATTACAGCCGTAAGATGATACAAAAGCTGATCAATCGCAAGATAGACGAGCTAATGGAAGCGGCAGGGTGTAACAAATACATCATGTTCGTGACTACCAAATTTAATTTCCGTGACCAACTTGTAGATGATTACAAAGCTAACCGAAGCACAGTCGAGCGTCCAGTTAATCTGCCATGGGCCAAGAAATGGGCTACCGAAGAACTTAACACTGAGTTTGTAAAAGGCTTGGAAGCTGATGATTTGCTTGGCATTTATATGGCTGACGATACCGTGTTGTGGAGTCTGGATAAGGATTTACGACAGATACCGGGCGAGCATCTTGACGATGACACTCAACAGATTAAGTTGATTACAGATGAAGGCGAACTCATCAACCGTGGCAAGAAGGTCTATTTCACTGGACTGCTTGGATTTTACTTTCAGTGTCTTACTGGCGACAGTACTGACTATATTGTTGGTTGTGGTAAGCGTTTGCCTGCTGTATACAAGTCTGGTGCTAAGAAAGGCCAAGAGTATATCAAGAGGAAAGGTATTGGTTCCAGTGCTGCAATGAAACTGCTGGCCAATGCTAAAGATCCACTAGCTGTAGTTATCAAAGAGTACAAAACACTTCATGGCGATGATTGGCAAGCACATCTTGAGACACAAGCCAACCTACTTTGGATGGTACGTGAGATTGATGGCAATAAAATCAAACGCTGGACTTATGATGGCCGTGACGAGTGGTTTGATCTTGTCAAGGGAGTTGTGATAAATGATCAAGAAACAACTTAAAGTTTCAGACATAGCTCCGCTTAGCCGTAGTTATGCCGCAGCTCAAAAATACAGATGCCCTGTCTGTACAGGGCCATTAGCAAGTGGACAAACAGCACTCGATCATAGTCACACTAATGGACATATTCGTGGTTTGTTGTGTAGGTCGTGCAACGTTGGAGAGGGCAAAGTTAAGGCTGGTGCACATTATATGACACACAGCTCTAATCTTGCTAAAACTGACTATATACAGTGGCTAAGAAACCTAGCCAACTATTTGGAGTGGCATGAAAAGAACCCAACAGGGTTAATACATCCCACTTTTGACCTAAAAACTGGCAAGCAGAAGCCTGTCAAACGTAAGAAGAGAATCTAGTATGACTAAATCAATTGAGATGCCTATTTTTACACCTAATATAGAGCGTGATCATGTAAAAGGAGTTATGAAAAAGACTGTCTTCCTTGATATTGAGACATCGCTTGTAAGGGCTTATACGTTCCGTACAGGGATGCAACGGATTAACGTAGACCAAGTGGTAGAGGGCGACCAAACTAAGCTCCTGACAGCAGCGTGGGGCACATGGCACGACCTATATACTAAAGGTGCCAGCGGTGTCACTTCTGTATCGAACCATCACCGCAAGAAAGCATTTAAGAAAGACCCTTTAAACGATAAATATGTACTGAGTAAACTATGGAAAGTGCTTGATGATGCTGACATTATTGTAGCACACAACGCTTCATTTGACCGTGGCTGGGTTGAAGGGCGTTTCATGGATTTAGGATGGAAACAGCCTTCTAAGTACTATGTTTACTGTACATTCCGAACACTTCACGGCCTTAATGGAAATAGCAAGAAGCTTGATTATTTGAGCCAGAAGCTAATTGGAACTAAGAAAGTAGCTCATGAAGGCATGCCTTTGTGGATTGGTTGTTCAAATGGTGATGTAGACTCGTTTAAGAAAATGGAAGAGTATAACATTGGTGACATCTATGACACTTTGTATAAGGTATTTATGCGCACAGCACCTTATGTATCACGTGAGAAGTGTATTGACCTAGCTGGGCCAGGAATTTTCTGTAGCCTTACTGGTGATCCATTAGAGAAACTTGAAGAGCCATACCGCAATCGCTTGACTGGTCTGCTGTATCACAGATATATAAACCGTAAGTATAACTTTATATACCGTGATCGCTACAATATTCGTTCCAAGAAGTCAGGCGCTGGCTTTATTAAACCCTTAATTGCAAATGGACTACGATAGTATGGGAACACTCTCTGAGAAAGAGATACTACAAGATGCAAGTCAGTTAGTGACAGAACTTGTCGCTGACTTGGCTCAGCAAGGCTTGGACGATCAACAAATGGCAGAAGCATTGCAAAGTGCTATGCAAACTTTTGGAACTGCTGCTCAAGTAATTAAACTTATGTTTGACGGCAACAAAAATACAACTTACCACTAGGAAGAATCCAATGAACATATTCGAGTACCTTGGCGAAGATGAAAACCATCGCAAGCAGAACAAAATAACACAACTAGTAAAGCACTATGATGAAGTCATTGCCAAGCACAAGGATAAGCCTCTTTGGATACAGAAGAAAGAGGATGGAGTATGTGCATTGGCAGTGGTAATTCTTGGTGAATGTAAGATCTTCTCTAGGACTGGTAAGAAGTTTACCAACGTCCGAGTTATTGAAGACGAACTAGGTCAACTACCACTTGGCGTATACATGGGTGAGATTGTCAATGACGACTTTAGCCTTGAGCAACTATCTGGTTCTGTTAATCCTAACCGTACTAATCCACTTAGCTGCAATAAGATACTTGACAACATGCAGTTTAAGATGTTTGACTTTGTAACACTGGACGAGTTCATTGCTGGCAAGTCTGATGTAACATGGGGCAAGCGTTACGGTCGACTGATTAGCAATGTAGGTAAAGCTGTCCCGCAAGTATGGGACTACTCATTTAGCGTTATCCCTGCTATGGCTGCTGAGTGGGGCGAGTCCTCAATCAATGCAGAGCTTAACACAGCCGTTGCCAAAGGCCATGAAGGTATCGTTATCCGTGATCCTAAAGCTGGCTGGTTAGCTGGCCACAAGGGCTGGCACGTAATGAAGAAGGTACGTGGTGTGGATTATGACCTACGCTGTATTGGTTATGAAGAAGGTACTGGTAAGTATGAAGGTAAGGTTGCTAACCTAATCTTTCAGTGGAGGAATGGCGAGACTATCAAGTGTATGCTTGGCAAAGGCTGGTCACACCAAGACGCTGAAGATATGTATGATGTTGTAAACTATGGTGAGTCCGTAGGTATGCCTCACTATGATAACAGAGATTCCCCTATTGGCAAAATTTTCCAAGTGTACGCACTAGAAGAATCAAGCAAAGGAAAACTACGCTTACCAAAAGTGGGCGAATTGAGACATGATAAGCTCAAATCTGACGTTTAACTAGGAGGCAGTGTGATAAAATTAGATGGCGGCATTATACTGCCTACACCAATAAAGGCTAAAGGCTTTGAGCGAAATGAAAAGTCTGGAATATCAGATTGGAAGTGGAGACAAATGAAGCCCGACATGTGGAGAAGAGCGTACTTGCATTGCTTGTACACTCTACCACTACATTTTGATGACGCACTACATTCAGTAGTTCCTAAGCTGGCAGCTAATATGCTAGAAGCCTCTGAACCCAAGAACGTAGCATTACGATTTATTGGAGAAATGGAGCTAGCTGGCTACGTTCGCTTTGAGCGTGGTATGGACGAACGTATTGTAGTACCAACCAAGAAGTTTTTAAAGCTTGAACTTGATATAAATAGAGCTGAACACGGTACTATTCGTTACCCAAAATTGCTTGATCAGGAAATTCCAGAATCTCCGATTCGCAATGGCGTTAGTGATGATTTTAACAAAGAAGTGACAAGCATAACTACAAAAATGGCTAGCGAAGTATTCGAAATCAATAGGTTTATCAAGGACTTAGTAGACAAATACCCACCTGAGTTTAAGAAGCTTAAAGACAAGTATATGTTTGATAGAAGTACAAATTCCGTCGATATTTTGCTTGATCAGAAGTTCAGATTTCCTTACTTTTCTGATGGCCGTGGCAGACATTATACTGACACAACATGTGGTTTTAATCCTCAAGGTGCCGACCACGAGAAAGCTATTGTAATACCTACTTACGCAGAGCCATTAACTGAATCTGGCTTTGATGCACTTATAGAAACAGCACACGGCTACTCAGAAATTGAGTGGGACGTTTGGGAGATGATGAAACATGCAAATAAACCTGAAGAAACTAAAGACACTTGGATGCAAGCTGACAAGCCTTATTGCTACATGGCTTGTGCTTACCTTGTTCGTCAGTATATTCTTGACCCTAGTAAGCCCTTACCAGCATTTATACCACTTGATGGTCGATGTTCTGGCTTGCAGCATTGGTCTGCTGTTATACGGTCTAATGCAATTACTCGCCATTTGGGTATGCACGAAGAGGAAGCAGAGCTAGATATCTACGAGAAGATAGCTCACGACTGGAAGCAAACACTGAGCAACCGGGATCAGAAATACGCTACCCGGAAAGCTGCAAAAATTCCAGTCATGACTTGGGGATATAATGCAACCATGATGACCTCTATGGAGCACATGGATAAGCTGTTTGGTGCCAGTCAAGTGTGGGATGCAGAGCAAGGGGCGTACGTTCGTGTAGGCAAGGGCATAGATCGCAAGGAGGCGGCACGTTTAGGTGTTGACCTATACAAAGGTATGCAGGACACGCTTGGGCCACTACAGGGCGCTGTAGACTGGGTGAGCAAGTCTGCTCATAAAATAGCCAGTATAGGAAATGCCAACATTAAATGGATCACACCTGACGGATTTACGTGCCAGCAAAGGAAAATAAAGGGAGTTGTGGTTGATATAAACTGCACGTTGAGCGATGGAAGTAGGTTCCAGCTAGACATCAAAGACTTCGATGGGTGCATTCCTAACTCAGCTAAGCACAAGTCAGCGATTGCTCCTAATATTATCCACAGCCTTGACGCTACTCACTTAAGAATGGTAGCGCGTAGGCTAGATAAGCTAGGTTTGCCTATGATCTTTATTCACGACAGTTTTGCTACACACTGCAACTATCGTGACGTGCTTTATAAGATAATAGTTGAAGAGTTTGTCAAGCTGTATGACACAAATTACTTAGCTGAACTGAAAGAATACTGGGAATATACGTACAGAATTGAGCTAGATGAGTCACCAGACTTAGGCGACTGGAAACCTCAATCAATTCAAGGGCTTACACAGTTCTTTGTGTAAACCAACCGTGATTACCCGCTAATGATAAAGTCCCTGAAAACTAATTAGAATTTATTAAGAGGCAGACCGATACTACCCCGCCTGATTAGGGAGAGGTCTTAAGGACTTTATCATTACTTATTCATTGGAGAACGCTATGAGCACAGAGATAGAAATCTCTACAGAATTTGAACTGATCGCTCAAGCGATGCTTCAAACTAGAGGCGACCTAGCCAAAGCATCTCGCTTTGACTCTGTTGACCATAATGCTATGAGCTTAAGAGCCGTAGTAAAGGACAATCCAGAAATACGCCAAAGATATCACGAACTGCTTGCGGAAGAGATGCAAGAAAAAGGTCTACACATTGCCGAGCGTATTCTTAATATGGCAGAACTACAGGAACAAGCCTTTGGTGGCCAAACTGTAGAAGTCATTGGTATGGACGGTGAGATGGAACAAGTACCTGTTCCCGCTGATCCAAAGATGGTTATTGAACTATCAAAAGAAATTTCACGACTTATAGCAGAAGGCAAAAATCAAAACATGTCTGCTAAAAGTACTATGGTTCTGGCTAGTAAAGAGGATGCTAAAGAATTGCTCGAAGCATTTCTTAACTCGTGAGCGCTATAATAAAGATGTCTGACCAAGAAGTACAAGTACTTCGTGAACATCTTAACAATAATTTTGAAGAATTTAGTAAGTTCTGTTTTAAAGTAATGACAGGACAAAAGCTAATGCACGTGGACTACTACGTGATACTTTTCCATGCAATACAAAGGTTAATAGATCAAGAATGTACACGTATGATCATCAACATACCGCCACGTGCAGGTAAAACGTTGCTGATCAGTATTTTCTTACCTTTGTTTGCTTGGGTGCGAAACCCCTCCGGTCAAACTATACTTACCGGCTTTAACTCTGACGTACTTGCTGAGTGCTCTGGCTACATCAGGACTATCATGTCTGATCCAGATTTCCAGCGCGTCTTTCCAGATGTTGTGATCGATATGAACAAGAAGTCGATCGAACGTCTGGGAACAATGAGTGCAGGGGTTTTGCATGCTATTCCTACTACTGGTAAAATGACTGGTAAGGGTTGTGGCGCATTGGTTGAAGGATTCGCTGGCCTTATGGCTATCGATGACGTTATTAAACCTGATGATGCTAACAGCCCAACAGAACGTGATAAGATCAATAATAGATTTAGTAACACACTACTGTCACGACTTGCCACGGAGACTACTCCACTGGCAATCATTATGCAAAGGTTACATTCCGACGATCTTTGTGGCTATCTAATGAAGGGCGGCTCAAGTGATACCTATGAATGGCTAAACATTCCCGGCATTGTCACGCCTAATACTGGCTCTAAAGAATGGTACGACGCACAGATAGAAGAATTTGGTTATACTAATGTAAAGCCAATTCTTTATGAGTTACCTGAATCAGAGTATCGCGAGTATGAAATGCTAGAGTTTGAAGGCAAGGTTCAACCTGTCTCTTCATTCTGGAAAGTTCGTAAGACTGCGCAAACTCTGCTTGGGCTATGTGAGAAAGATGCTTATACGTTCTATTCTCAGTACATGGGCAAGCCAATTGGTAAAGGTAAGGCCGCAGTGTCAATGGACATGATACGCTCGTACGATCATATTGACGAGTTCAAGATTCGTTACACATTCATGACAGCTGACACAGCCTCTACCACCGCATCTTACTCAGATTGGTCAGTGGCATGCTTGTGGGGAGTGACAGCTTGCAAGAAGCTAGTTCTAATGGATCTTCACTTGGGCAAATGGTCTGTTCCAGATCTTATACCTGAAATGAGAAACTTCTGGCGCAAACATAATGTGTACAACATACACAGACCGACGTGGAAGCCACGTGCATTTTACATGGAGGATAAGTCTTCTGGGTTATTCCTCAACCAACAATTCCTGAAGGATGGCACTGTTAATGTAAGACCTGTACCAAGAGATGGCACAGCTAACAACGACAAGTTTAGCCGATTCCTTAACACGATACCTTACTTTAAGTCAGGTTCAATCGTATTGCCGAGAGGTCACGAACATTATAATCACATACTTAGAGAACTCTTAGGTCAAAGTGAATTGGGATCGGCTACTGGCCATGATGACTTCGCTGACAATGTATCAGATGCTGTAGCAATAGCATTTGCTCAAGCGTCAATGAACTATGAGTCATGGAGCTAGAATGAGCTTAAAAACACGAATCGATCCCCGATCAAAAGATAATCACACGGTATATATGGCCAGAGTAGAGGATGATGCAGTTGTGTCATCTTTTACTTCTGAGAAGCCATGTACCGTAGTTCTTAAATCTGGTCACTACCACTACTTCTTTAAAGATAATGGCTGGTCATCAAGGACAGGAGAAAAATAATGAGCTTTGCATTGGTTGGCTCGATTATTACACAGACGGGCACTGACACAGACTTAACAGGACTGGCTGCAATTGCTGGCGTTACAGCAAGAGAGTTTGGCGCAGGGGTACACCTTCGGACAATCTATGATTTCGACGGAGTTATGTTAGAAATTTCAGGCGATCTCTCGTTTGATCCTGTCAAAGAGCAGATGTATTTCAACGACAATTGCCCTTTGCCGAATCTTCAGGTTAACAACGCAGCGACATTTGAGATTGCTGGAAAGCTAACCTTTAATGGCTTCGATATTTACACCAAAGTCACAGCGATTTATAGCGGAGCTACAAGCACGTCAACGGGATACATTTACAACAGCGGTACGCTAGATGTTGAGGTTGGTGGAACATTTATCTGGAACGGGGGAGAGATAAATTCCGGCCAATCTTTAGTTTTTCTGGACGGATCAACCGTTAGGATTAATGAGGGCATTTGGTACGGGCGCGGCACTAATAACACAGGATTGTATAATCAATGCGTGATACGAGCTTTGACCGCAGATCTTGAGATACGTGGACTTAAGTGGGGAGGCAATGCCGTACTTTATCTTTTAAAAACTGGCATCTCAGTACTAGAGCGGCTTGAACCTGTCGGCACTATAAACAATATTGCAGGGATTAATACAAATCAGACAAGTACAACGTATCTACCTGATTTCAAAGCAGGACAGGGTAATACGTCTGAGATTGCTGTGGGATATGGCGCTCGTTGGGAGTTAGATGATCCGGCAGACGGCACTAATGTTTTAACGGTAGGCGGGCGATCGACAGGCTCCAGCGGTCAAGTTGAAATATTCTCTAACGTCCGTTTCACAATACGCTCTGCTGCTGGCGCTGCGATTGAGGATGCCGTTATATTTGCGCGCGACACAAATCACGGCGATCGACTCCCCAGCTCTTGGTACTTTGACAGGATATACAACGCGCTCACTGATGTAAGCGGGGAAGTTGCGCATCGCGTACTCACAGGTTACGCGCACTTTAAAGGTGCTGTTCCGGGAGTTCCCGGTCAAGGCGATGGCTATATTTACAAGCGAGGCAAAGTCAACGACACTTCAGATTTATTTGATTTCCATGTATGGACGTATGGTTATCAGTACGCAGCACTGACAGATCAAGTGTTGAAAGGCCAAGGCGGTCTTGACGTTTCTGCTAAGTTGCTTGTTGATACGCTAATGACGCAATCAGACAAAGCGATTGTTGATGCGTACACTCACTGCGACTCACCTGCGAAAACTTACGATTACATGAGGTCGTGGAAGCTAGATAATGTTGAGCTCCCGACATCTAGCGAGCTTCCCCTTACGAAATCTGGCAACATTCTAGACGCGCTATCTTTCGACATTAATATAGACAAGACAGCTAGCGTTCCCTTCGCTTTTGACGGCACGACTATTACGATTAAAGCAGATACCTTCTCAGGTAATATCGTTACAACTGGGGTTGCACAGCTATTAAACGGCGCGGCGATTGCTGGTTATATTACAGATCAGAATGGCACAATCGGGCAAGTTATCGAACTAGGTATTTCGTTCTCTGGTGTACAAACAGGCTCACAAATTAAGATATATGAAGCAGGGACTACAACGTTAATTGATAGCGTTGAATCCAGCGGCACAACGTTCGAGTGGAAAGAAGTACACTCCGTTGACAAAGATGTTGATTACACGGTAATCAAAGAAGGTACTCTGCCAATTCGCGCAGCGGGAATTTCTTTAGGCCCAGCGATTACGGGCGTACAGATACAACAGACAGCAGACAGGGCATACAATGCTTCAAGCGGCCTGACTTTTGGCTCTACGCTGGTCATTGATGCAACACTGAAAACCGTGGCGGTGACTACAGCAACAACAGTGCAGAATCTATATGCCGCGTGCGTTGAAGCATGGCGAGCGGAGTCAGCCCTTGAGAACGTGCGCTTTCCTATCGCAACGAATGGGCCTAACTCATTTACGTTCGACACAGATTGGGAAGTAACAGCAGGCAGTATTCAGTACTTGTCTCGTGACGGTATGCGCTTTCTTAATACAAGCGGAGACATTACTGCAACGTGGGCTGCAATACTCTCAACGGGCAATGTGGCAACAGCGACAGCAGAATATCAACAAGTGCTGGGGACAGCTCCGACGAACGCGCTAGGCAATGGCAACATTGATCAACTTGTACAAGTCTTTGGCGATGCAAGTCATGGCAACTTTGACTACAGTAATTATCTCGTCGTTAAGTCACAAGCCAACGGGTACTACGAGGCAATTGCTGATGTTGTAGGGCAATATGGGCAGCTTGAAGATCAGCTATATAACATCGTATTACTGCCCGTAGCCATCCCTGATTTTACAACGGGAAATCCTGCGGTAACTGGCTTATCTCTTGTTGATCATGGCGCTACGCCGGTCACATGGAATGGTAAAGACTACTCGATCACAATCACAGATACGGGCGCGAATACGGGCGATAGCATTCAGCGATGGTTAAACTATAACAAATCTCTTGATGCAACTTTTGAAGGCTTTGAGCCATTCAACCTGTTCGACATGGTTGGGGATGGAACAACGATACGTGGGAACATTATTAATAGTGCAGGCGCCACGTTAAAAGGCGTTCGTATTGTTGATGGCAGCAACGGCCCGCATCCTTATTTTACTGCGTTCACAGCAGATGACGGCACGACATACCTACCCCCTCAACAAATCATACTCGAAGCCCCTAATGTAACGGCGGGACGGGTGTTTTTGTATAACGTAACAACAGACACGGCTGTTGATAATGCGCTAGTCACGGGTGCGTATGGGTACAGTTGGGCGAACGGTTCAGACTTCACAGCAGGCGATACTATCTTGTTTGTGTGGGCGTCAGACTTGGGCGATAAAGACGCTATTGTTCGCTACGGTCAAGCACCTGCCAGTGGCTCAGTTAGCTTTATTGATAGCCCCGTCGATGATCAAGTGTTTCAGACGTATACAACAGAGCTTGGTATTGGTGGTGCGGATGTTACAGAGTTTA
>Ga0206681_10000301_pt1 | contig 28537 bp, 24 predicted proteins | sample M150012015metaG_FD_161048 | JGI IMG/M metagenome (GOLD analysis project Ga0206681, IMG submission 161048) | Ammonia-oxidizing marine archaeal communities from Monterey Bay, California, United States - M1 500m 12015 | ecosystem: Environmental > Aquatic > Marine > Intertidal zone | place: USA... | reverse complement strand
TCTGCCGCGAAAGCACCAAGCCCCGTTCCTGAACGATTCATGTATAAGAAAGAACGCATCCCAAATCGCTCGTTATCCGCAATACCATCACCATAACCAATACCATTTCCCTGCACCGCTTCATTGAGTCCTATACCAATTGCATTGTCAAGTCCATCGGCATCCTGATACGGACCTTCAAAAAAGTCAACTCCGATTGCAGGCGGAATTCCAGGATAAGGCAGCGCGCCATTGCATCCATCATTATCAGCTCCATCTGCGTTGAAAGCAAAGCCAAGGCCCCTACTCACATCACAACCTACATAGTCGTCCTCAGAACAACCAAGATCAGCATCAACCCACTGTCCGAAATAGGTGTCCGTAAGTTCTTGTGTTGAACGGTTGATCAGCTCGTAATTGTAAAAGGTCATGTTGTTCACTTCGTCATTCGTGGCAAAGGCAAATGCCTGTGCTCGTATTTCCATACCTATCGATTCTCCATTGGTTTCCGTATGTATATTTCCTTTATCGTTGAATACCCACCAGTAATTGACATCCCCGAAGATCGCTCGAGCTGCCCTGTTGGTGGGGTCAGAACAATCAAACTCACTGTCAAGGTCATACTTAGGATAGTCCCCATCGTTCGGGTTGTAAACTCCATCATCATTATAATCGTAGAAAGGTGCCAGGTAAAAGTCCTGAAATCTACCTATGTCTCCATGTGCGGGCCATTCGAGAATGCTCGTAGGTATCGTGTACCCCGCATAATCGATTCCCTGATCACAATCCGGATCTTCACCGCATCGGAACCAGCCTCTAAATTCCGATATCTCCAGACGGGTTGTGATATAGAATTTATCGTATTGATCACATACATCAGGTTCTATCTCTGCAGGACCAAAATCACGAATATCGGCTCCGTTTCCTGTGCCTGGAATTGTGGTAAGTGGGCCTGTCCAAAAATCGTTACCCCGGGCTCTAAACTGAAGTGCCGCAATCTTTAATTGATTGTTAACATCAACTCCTCCTAACCAAAGGGCACCGGCATAAATAGAGCTGTTGCCGGATCCTATAGGAACCTCATAAGCACCATTGCTTTGTGACCTATCCTGCCACATCGAACCCCCGGTTTCGATAAGCGCATTTACATTGTTCAAGGCAAGTTGATTTAAAGTAGTTGCCGGTGAACAATTTGCAGCTTTAGCGAACACTGCACCTGGTTTGCTGTTTGAATTTGTTGCTGTTGATTTACTGTTATCGTTCCAACCCAACGAAACCTTACTAATCAAAACAGAAACAAGAATTACAGCGGCTATTCTTATCGACTTTCTCATTTTATTCATTCTAAGTTCTAACAATTCTATTTATTAAAAATCAAGTTTAATCCCTAGTTTTATAGTTCTCGGAATACTATAATTGAAAGGATTGTTCGCTCTTAACGCGTACAAGTATCGGTACGTCTCCTCACTGTTCTGCAATTCAATTGTATTCTGGAATTGTGCAGCATTCAAGTATCCGTCGTCATCAGGATTTCCGGTGGATCTATACACATTTGTAATATTTCTGGTATTGAACAAATTCGTTACCAACAAATAAATGTTCAGGTTTGCCACTTTCTTTGCCTCTCCCTCATCACTTTTACCGAACTTAAGTGTAATGTTCTTATCAAACTGAGCATTGACTCTGAACTGAAATGGTTTTCTAGCTCCATTTGGGTTCCCTTCTAACTGACCATTCGTTCCAAGCGCAGATGCCGTTATATTCGATTGACCGCTATACGGTGTTCCTGAACCCAGATTTGCCACGAAGTTCACTCCAGTATTTTTGAAAAATTGTTTTCCGAACCACACCGGACCATTATAATCTGACCCTTCACCAAATCTATAATCAACTGTTGCCGTAATTGCATGTCTTTGATCGAAATTAAAAGGGAATATTGTTCTTAGGTTAGGTTGTCCGGTATTGACCAAGTTAAGCGAGGATTGTGCGGTCGATCCTGTACCTTCAGCGAACTGCAATGTATACGCTGCCCTCATCCAGAGGTTTCCTGTTCTTCTCAAATCGTACATAATAGTAAGCCCTTTCACAGTGCCAAAGTCAATATTCCCATAGGAATTGTAGGTTCTTGGGTATGCCCCTGTTACAGCAACCACCGCAATTTGGTCTCTTTGCTCTCTATAGAATGCTGATATCTTTAATGAGGAGCTTGATGAAAGTACTTGTTGGAAACCCAGCTCGTAGTCAATTGTTTTTGACGGTTTCAAATTTGGATTATTAACAGTGACGCTTCTATTCTTCATATAAAAATAATCCAACGGATCCAGTCTGTTTCCAAAGTCTGGCCTTACCGTCAGGACATCGTAATGAGCAAAAAACAATGCCTCATCTGAGATAGGAAAAGAGAATGCAATACGAGGCATAACATTGATTTGCGGTTCATAGTCCACAAAAGCATTTGAGCTCACTTCGTCATCCGGAGAAATACCATCGGCCAAATAAGGAGCTACACCTGCAGCGGTATAGATCAAGGATGGATCACTTATCGCTGTTCCATCCGCATTGAACCAATTTGACCCTTCTCTATAGCCATTAACTGATGTAGGGTTGTAAATATCATTGACATAAACCACTGCATCTTGAGAGATCGAGCTTGGATGGTTAAACTCTCCTACTTCCTTAACGGACTTTGTTGGGTACAGACTATATCGATCTCCTAGGACCATTTGATTGGCGTCAAACCTATCTACCCTCAAACCAACGTTAAATATAAGGTCATCAAAAGCGAATTTGTCCATTAAGTATGCAGCCGTATATATTGGTTCAAATGGAGCTACAGGTCTTGTGAAGTTCCCGAATTCATCCTGTTCTGTAAAAAAGTCATCGAAGCTTGGCTTAGTTGTGGTTTTCTGACCAGTATGATCGTAGCCATAATAGGTTACAAAGTTATTGCCATTGTTTAGCAATTCATCAGCAGAAAAAAGGCCCAAGCCACCATTTGCCGCATAGAATTCAGGATCTATGGCATCCACATTTATAAATTCGGTACCATTGGGATCAAGACCAAGAGAATTTCTTAAATTATAATCGAAAAATGCTTGTGCATCAGATCCAACGTATTCTCCCGGTGCTGCATTTAGTCTGGCATAGTCAATCATAGTTATAGACCCGAACTGGGTTATAGTAGGTTGAGAAAAGTCAAGCTCTGTAATGTGATTATTCGTCAGCTGTCTTAAGTGCGTCCACAATGCAACCGGAGCAGCCGAAAAGAACCTATCTTGTCTTTGTTCGTATTCAAATCCAATTGATACTGCATGATTTCCAATATCTGCAGAACCCATCGCAACAACTCGGAACTGCTGCTGATCTGTTCTTTGGTAGCCATTATATTGTGTGCCAATGTTTTGCCATATTCCATAAACGTTTTTCGGCAACATTCCATTCAGGAGTGCATTCCCATCCAAAATCTGCGTAAAATTCTCGTAGTTGCCAAAAGGGTCATCATAAATGCTGTAATACTGACTTGTTATGCCTGCAAGTTCTACATTGGTTTCCGAAGGAGTAAACTCAACAAGGTAATCATCAAAACCATTGTGCTCCAGTGACTGCAGCTCCTGATTCCATTTGTAGGAGTTATTTCTATACGTTTCGAACTTACCAACATACCCGTAATTGAAAAGGTTGTCTCCATGCGTGTAATCCTCCACCCAATTATTGTATTTGGAAAAGTCGGCACTCACCGTGTAGTAAATATTCCTGATCACCGATGGTTTTGCATCAGGATCGTCTTCATCTCTCTCACTTGTAAAACGCTGAGAAAATCGTCCAAAAGCTCTCCAGGAAAGATTAGTCACCTTTGGAAAGTTGTCATCATTGAAAACAGAATTTGCCCAGTCTCCGCTTGAACGCGTATTCCAGTCCAGTGACCCACCAAATGTGAGGTTAACTGTGGGGCCCGCATTTACATCAAGTTTTCCAGAAAAAGTCATCCCTTGCCTTGCTATATTCTGCCTATACTTAACTTCTTCAAAATCATTAGGGCTAAGAAAGTCTGTGTTGTAGAAAACACCTTGCCCTGTGCCGGTCGGTCTCAATGGACTAGCAATCAGCTCTTCTTTTACCGAAGGCTTAATCCTATAGGTTGGTATTGCCAGTGGTCTATCGTCAACAATTGAGGTAGCATTTGCCGAAATGAAAAATCCAATGATCGGTTCCGTTTTTTCTCCATTCGAATCTTTCTTCATTAGCAGGGGCCCGGATAACGATCCCTCCAAAAGGTTATACGCATACTTATCTAATCCATAGGTGTTTTCACCAAATTTAAATCCTGAGGTCAGATAATCAAACCCACCAAAATAAAAGCTGGACGGCCCTCTTGTCGTGATCGAAATAACACCCCCGGTAGCATCGCCATAATTAGCAGGCAACCCTCCCGTTATCACCTGAACTTCCTGAATAGCTGCTTTTGGCAATCCGGCAGACCCACGGACTTTTATACCGTCAATATAATAATAGGTACTGTTGTTTCTTGCGCCCCTTACAGACGTAATCGAACCATTGGCATCTGTTCCTACGCCTCCGACTGTAGCCGCAATTGATGCTGCAGAACGTCCCGGCATTTTTGCGATATCAGCTCTTGTAACCGTTCCACCTGAGGCACCTCCATCTTTATCTATTAATGGAACCTCATAGAAAATCACCTCAACCTGATCCAGCATTTCACCAGTCTGACCGTCGCCAACCTTTAATTTAAAATCTGCAAATTGGATCTTTCCATCATTTACGATCACTCCTTCAAGTCTTTGAGTCACATATCCGAATCCTTCGACTTCAAGATCGTAAGAAGCAGCTACAAGAGAACTAACCAAATACTGTCCTTCCATATTGGTTTCAGTCCCACTTTTCAGTAATCCGTCTTTATAAACTTTGATCGTTGCAAAGGGAACTCCTTCACCAGTCTCCCGATCCAAAACTTTCCCCTTGATCTTGCCGTTCTGTGCAATAACCCAAGTGCCTGATAATAACAAGATTATGACTGTTGCGTAAAATTTTCGTAACATAGAATTCAAATAAAATTTATAATACCTACTCAAAACAAAGCGCGTAAATATAAAACTTTTACAACAGTAAACACAAAGAATTGGACTATGAATATCTGTTATAAATTGACTGTCTGAGTATACGTTGTTGAAATGCTGAATTCAACACCATTTCCTCAATTTTCAGTTAAAAGTAATCGCTCAAAACTTAATATGCAATTCATTCTGTACTTTCGGCTTAATGCAATTAGGTATCGGGTACATAAATCCGTTTACGGTTGATTCAAAAATACTTTTATAGTTTGTCTAATTCAACGATTTGCTCGTTAAAAAGAGCTAATAATATACAGGTCCAAAATTTCACCTTTTTCGGAACCAGCGTTTAAAAAAAGGTTCTTTTTTGTTTGATTTCAATCGCTTTGATTTTTTTTTCGTTTGTTTCATTCTCTTTCTCGTAGCCTTGTCCTGCAGACGGATGTGTCTTTTAGTTAGTTCACCCTCCACTTGTCTCATCTGCTCCTTCTTTTCCTCGTCCCGTCCTTTAACATCCCGGTTCTTTTTGTTCTGTTTTTTAATCGAAACCGTTTTCTCTTTTTGTCCAAATGATTGATTCGGTATGACAAGCACCGGCAATAAAAAGAGCATTTTAGCAGTTAAATAGCAAACGAAAATTGACCTCATTGTAGTAGGTAAGTTTGAATTGTAGTAAATTTACAGAAATTCTTGTCTTTGATTAAGAAGTCAAAATATAACTTGTTGCTATGCGTTGCCCTGGTGTTTGTCGCGTTAGGCTGCAGGAAACAGCAACAGAATATTCCTTATGTAAACGTGGACCTTTACATTAACGTTGATAATCCGGCCTACTTTCATCTGACCTCGGTTGGTGGATGGGATTACGTTTCCGGTGGATCTAAAGGGTTGATCGTTTATCGTCAACAAACCAATACGTTCAATGCTTATGATCGTCACTGCACCTACAATGCGGAATACGCGTGTGGCGCCGCATCTGTTGATTCTACAGGTGTTCAAATAGCCTGTGACTGTGACGGCAGCATTTATCAGTTGTATGATGGGGCTATTACACGGGGGCCGGCAACTCTACCTCTGCATCAATACAGGACCGATTTCAATGGGTCAATTCTTCACATTTACAACTAAATTCATATACTTATTCCAAATTTGAATCGAAGCAATATTGAGCTATGATAACAATAGGCCTTACTGAAGCTGGTGCGCACAAAGAGATCATGAGGCATCTTGAAAAGGGGCCATTTATCTTGGAATTGCCAACTGTTTTCAGTTTAGTCTGTTTACCTAACGATGTGAGTATCGAACAGCTAAACAAAATCAAAATCAGGGGAGATAAAAAAAACTATGGTTCATTGATCGGTAACCTCACTAATTTCTTTAACCTGCTCAGACCAGAAATAATACCATCCAGTTTTTCAGGTGCCGCTGATCTAACAAAACTGAACGGATCTTTCATTAGAGGTAAGATCACAGAGGATACATTTAATTCGGCGACGGTAAAAAAAGGAACCCATCAAGGACTTTTACTAGAGGGGCCCATTCAAGAACTAAGTTCTGCTATAGAATTGAATTTTCTCAATCAAATGGACTCCTCTCTTTATAACCACCAGAACTATTCTGCACCTATTTGCACCAGTGCCAATATAAGCGGTGATCACAATGGCAGTATTACAAGTTTAGATAATGCGCTTGAATTTGCAGAACGCCGAAATATCGATCTACTCGTCACCATAAATGAAAATCTAAAGAAGCAGGAAAGGGGATCCTACCCTATACTTTGGTTTAAGGAAAACAACATTACCATTGAACGGCCAGGGTCCGATCTGAGTCATATAAGGTCCATTGCTGAAGGCATAATGGGCCAATGATCTACACCCTGGATAAAATTGAGAGTAAAGATTGGTAATTGCCTCCTCTTTCAATGTTCAACAAACAATCAGACAATTCAATCGTATCTGCCGAGTTGAAAAGCTGCCCTGCGCATGATTTGAATTTCTTTTGCATCTCCTCATCGGTAGCCGGTGATTTCCAATGCCCCGGCCACCTGTCGCTGCTTGAGCTTCTACCATCATTCAAGACAATTTTCACCTCCATTTTTCCAAATGTTGTTTCTATCTCCGGGTCCATATCCAGAGTGATTCTCTTCAATAAAGTCTGCATATCTTCTTTATGCAATCTTTCATTCGTATAACTACTGAAATCCACGTTCCCATCCAGTATTCCTAATGCGACATTATATTGAAAGCTGAATCTGCATTCATCTGAATCCTTTGGGGAAGAACGGTTGCAGTACTTGAATATTGGAGAAGAAACCGTCACTGATTCCGGCATAAATCCATCTTTGAATAAAGGAATAGAGGCATCAATAGCAACCTGCATGGCAGTATGTGCTGGCCACTTTTTAAATGCAAATCCAGGGTCGACAAAACAATCTAATTCAGTCATTCCATGCAGAAGTATGGTTCGATCAAAATAGTCCCCACCATATACCTGTCCCCATCCACTCTCGCCTTCAAATGTTGCAATTGAAGCAGTAAAACCCTTTTTAGCAAGAAGTGCGCTCTCGACACCCACTCTCGAAGCATGTCCGCAGTGTGTGCTTTTAGTCATTGTGCCAATATTACCAGCTAAGCCCGAAGATCGACTTGCAGCAATACCAATAGCCATTGAAAGCTGCTCTTCATCCAGGCCAAGCCATAGTCCTGCACCTAATGCACTGCCTAATGCACCTACTGTTCCGGGGGGATGGAAACCTTGCTTTTGAAATGGAAAATGTCTTTTTTCTTTAACAGCCTGAGCATCATGATGTTTAGCTGCTTTCCTTAAATCCGCTTGTAACTGAACACCGGCAATAAAAGCTCTTAAGAATTTTTCTCCCTTAGCATTTTCATGGTCTACATGGCCTAATGCGAATAATCCAGCCAATATTGGTGATACGACATGTGTGGGGGGAGAGAACATCGGTTCAAAATCCAATACGTGCGTAGCCGCGCCATTCACGAAAGCTGCTTCCTGCGGTGCAGTTCTGAATCCGTGCCCATATACAGGACTAATTGATTTACATCCCAGTTCTTTTACATGCTCCGCAAGCATATTGATCGTAGGATGTTTCATTCCGGCGATCATAGCACCCAGACCGTCTGTTATTAGGTTTTTAGCGACAGCAACAGTTGATGTTGGAATGTCCGATAGTTCAATTCTCTTTGCCTGTCTGCAAATCTCAAGTGTTGTTGACTCCCGCATAATAAGGCGTAAATAAACAAATATTTTTTATCAAAATAATGACTATTACCATTCTGCGCGTTAAGCCATCTATCAGGAAATTAGATTGGGGACACCAAAGACCGGAGACTTTAAAAAAAAAAGGCCTCCCCAATATTTCTGGGAAGGCCAACAACAAAAACTCAATTTGTACTTTCTACTTGTTCAATTCTCTTTTTACTATGCTTGATATCAAAGCTCCATCCGCCTTTCCTTTTAATTTAGCCATGGCAGCGCCCATTACTTTCCCCATATCCTGAGGGCCGGCAGCACTGAGCTGTGAGATCACAGCAACGATCACTTCCGTGATCTCATCTTCCCCCATTTGCTCCGGCAGATAAATCTCGATCACATCAGCCTGATAATTTTCATCTTTAGCTAGATCTTCACGATCTTGCTCAATGTAAATTTTGGCTGCTTCTTTCCGTTGCTTGTGCAACTTCTTCAAAATTACCTGTTCCGAAGCCTTGGATACAGTACCGTCTCCTCCCTCCTTGGTAGCTTCCAGCAACAGAGCTGCTTTTATAGCTCTTAGTGCTTCTAATTTATCTTTTTCACGCGCTTTCATGGCCGATATTATTTCGGCATTTATCTGGTCTTGTAAGCTCATATTAATCTACATTATCGTGCAAAAAGGAATTGTCGCTTGAAAGGCCGGTTGTCCCATCCTCATTTTCACCAAGTGATAATCTGGACTCAGGAGTCTCATCCGAAGCTTCCACGTCATCCAACTTGATATTTCTTCTTTTATATGCCGGCTCATCTTCCAGATCAGCAATACCTGAAGGTGTCTTTAATTTCAAGCTGATCCTTTTAATTCTTGCGATCCGCTCTTCAGCCAGCTGCTCTTGCTCTTCTTTAGAAACATTACTTTCGATTTCATTTTCTTCATGCAACTCTTCCTTTCCCGCATCCGGTTCATTATTCCAATTCTCCGATGTTTGTGCGACATCGTCGGTATTTCCAGACATTGGCTCGGCGACTTCACCCTCTACAGGTAAATGATCATTTTCCATAGTAGACTCCTCTTCTATTTCTTCATCTTCCTTCTCGGTTTCAGAAGTATCTTTCAATATTGGCTGCCATTCCTTTTCTTGCTCTTTTTCTGAAGAATCATTCCAGGAACCCACCTCCTCCTGGCTTCCTTTCAAACCAGACTCCACCCAGGTATCAAGTGTGCTGGACTCAGCATCATCTTCAAGAATATATCTTTTAACATCAGGGTCATTTGAAGTATCCTCAACCGTTTGATCATTCTTAGGTGTCATATCGAAAACAAAACCCGTTTGTGATTCTGTTTCAACAGTTGGCAATTCGGTCTGATCCTCACTACTATTACTATTAACATCAGAAATTTGAACATCATCTAGCAACAGATCATTGCTATCACTGTCCTCAGTCTCCTCCAGAACCGGGGCTTCTCCTTTAGGTAACCCGGTTTGAGTTGGGCTTTCGATCGGAGATGTAATGTTCGTATTTACCTCGTCATTCAGATTTCTTTTAACTCTCTCCGGAGCTTTTTGTCCCACTCCAGTATCAGGCGTCGACTGGAATCCTGTTGCAATAATAGCAATACTCAATTTCTCTCCCAAAGTCTCGTCTTTCCCATGACCCCAGATCACATCAGCATCCATTCCTGCTTCGTCCTGAATATAGTCCGTAATTTCAGCGATCTCGTCCATTAGCACCTCCTTGGTACCATAGGTAATATTTAGCAATACGTATCTCGCGCCCATGATCTCGTTATCATTCAACAGCGGGGATGATAATGCCTCCTCAGCCGCTCTGGATGCGCGATTATCACCTTCGGCAACCGCAGAGCCCATAATTGCCACACCGCTATCCCTCATCACTGTATTCACATCATTGAAATCCACATTGATCTGACCAGTCACTGAAATAACTTCTGCGATACCTTTAGCCGCTGTACTCAATACTGCATCTGCTTGTTCAAAAGCATTCTGCAGCGTTAAATTTCCGAACATTTCCCTAAGTCGGTCATTGTTGATCACCAGCAAAGTATCAACAGCATCTCTTATGGCTTCTATTCCATTTTCGGCCTGAGTTTTACGTTTCCTTCCCTCAAATGAGAAAGGCACTGTTACGATTCCAACTGTTAATATTCCCAGTTCTTTTGCCGCTTTGGCAATTACCGGAGCAGCGCCTGTCCCTGTGCCGCCCCCCATACCGGCAGTAACAAATACCATTTTAGTGTTATTGGCCAAGATCTCCTTGATGTCTTCAATATTTTCAATGGCTGCATTCTTACCAACATCTGGAATGGATCCGGCTCCGCGCCCTTCCGTAAGGCTTTCTCCAAGTTGAATTTTCACAGGCACGGGACTTGTGTCCAATGCCTGAGAATCAGTATTGCAGACTACAAAGTCTACTCCCTTGATCCCCAAGTTGTACATGTGGTTCACAGCATTGCTGCCTCCGCCACCTACGCCAATCACCTTAATAATAGACGATTGGTCTTTTGGCATGTTAAACTTCATCATAGCAAATTGTTTTTTGTTGTTGTTTTCATTTAATCCGTTTGTTTCATCTCTCTTATATTTTATTCGATGGAGAGCTTATTCTATTCAACACTTTCATCAAAGAAATTTCGAATTTTATCAAAGAAATTTCCTTTTGTTTTTGTTGTATGATTTCTAGCCGCTTGTTCTTTTGTTATCAACGAATCGAACTTTTCATAGCCCTGTATTACAAGTCCGACTCCGGTTGCAAACAAAGGTGACGTAACCGACAGGTTCGTGTTGCTACTAAGGTGTTCATTTGGATAACCAATTCTAGCATCCATACCTGCAACATACTCAAACAGCTGTGTAATGTGCTTTAGCTGTGATCCTCCACCTGTAACCACAATTCCACCAATCAGTTTCTTCTCAAACCCCGAATTTTTAATCTCATAATATACATGCTCAATGATCTCTGACATTCGCGCATTGATTATGCTCGATAGGTTTTTCACGGTAATCTCCTTCGGATCCCTGCCCCGAAGCCCGGGAATACAAACAATTTCGTTTTCTTGTTTTGTTGAAGGAAGAGCGGCTCCGAATTTTACTTTCAGCAACTCTGCCTGCCTATGCATAATGGTACATCCCTCTTTAATGTCCTCCGTAATTATATTCCCTCCAAATGGTATGACTGCGGTGTGTCTGATTATTCCATCCTGAAAGATTGCGATATCCGTGGTTCCACCTCCAATATCAACCAACACGACTCCCGCTTCCTTTTCTTCTTCACTCAATACCGAGGAGGAGGAGGCCAAAGGCTCGAGGATCAAATCTGCGACCTCCAAACCTGCCCTGTTGATGCACTTATATATGTTCTTTGCCGCAGCAATTTGTCCGGTAATGATGTGGAAGTTGCCCTCGAGCTGGATACCGGACATGCCGATAGGATCTTTGATACTCGGTTCGCGATCAACGATGTAATCCTGTGGCAGTACATGGATAATGTCCTCACCGGGCATCATCACCAGCTTGTACATGTCTTCGATCAACTGGTCAACGTCATTTCGATCGATCTCGTCTTCTATACTATCTCTGGTGATCATACCCCGATGTTGAAGGCTCTTTATATGCTGACCCGCAATTCCAACATTAACAATATTAATATCTACTCCTGACCGGATCTCCGCTTCTTCGACAGCAGACCTGATCGACTGTACTGTTTTCTCAATGTTCGAAACGACTCCACGAGTAACTCCCACAGATTCAGATTTTCCCATCCCGAGAATTTCAATTTTTCCGTGCTCAGTTCTTCTTCCAACCAAGCAAGCAATTTTTGTTGTTCCAATGTCTAAACCGACAATTATTTCTGGTGCATCCATATTCATTATTTTTTTGAGCAAACTATTTGACCTTTATATTTGACCGTCAGCGTGTCATAGAGATTCAGCTGTTCCGGTCTTATTCCATTTTTGTAAAATATTTCCAGTTTCTTAAACTTGTCCTTTACCTTCCGTGCTGGACCGAAAAGGATTCTTTGATTTCCAACTCTCGGAATTAATTCGAATTCCTTGTCGCAATTCACATATATCTGTACTATTTGATTTTTCCAAAAGTCATTCTCATCGATACATGACGCAACTCTGAACATTTCGTCGAGAAGTGTTATCTGGCTGTTGGAGTCTAGGACCTCAGCTTCTATTGCATTCATGTTCGTAGGTTCATTAAAACAACCAGTTATTACAGGAACTTTTGCATGGCATTGATCTGAAAGAGGCATAGAATTGCCTTCATCATCTATATAAAAACTTGCTCCAGAATCATTTATTATCCTGACAATCGGTCTTCGCTGTTTAACATCTATCACAAGATCACCGTTGAGATATACGAATGATTCAACACGATCAACGCCGGAAATCTTTTCTATCTCTTGTTCGATCCGAGGAAGATCAACTTCACATAAATATTCACCACTGAAATTGTATCCGATATTTCTGAGCCTTTCCAGGACCATCTCCTCTGTGACAAAATCGAAACCCGAGTCATGATGAATCACAACTGACGGAATATCGCAAGGAACCTCCTTGTGATGAGATTTAGCAAAACCCAATACAACACCAATTGCAGCTACAAATACGATCCATCCCCCTATTTTGAATAATTTCCTCATGAAATATGTGATTCTAATTCAATTTTTATAGGTTCAACGAGTTGGTCTATATCTCCTGCGCCCAGCGTTAATAATACCTCCAACTCCCGATCTTTCAGGTCGTCAATCACTTCCTTCTTCTGAAGCAATGACTTGTTCGTTCCCGATATTTTATTCAGCAACATTTGAGACGAAACACCTTCAATTGGCATTTCTCTTGCCGGATATATCTCTAGAAGTATTACTTCATTTAATTCGGAAAGACTTTCTGCAAATCCATCTGCAAAATCTCGAGTTCTTGAATACAGATGTGGTTGAAATATTCCTGTTATTTTTTTACCGGGATACAGTTCCTTAACGCTCTGAATACAGGCTTTCAATTCTTCCGGGTGGTGCGCATAATCATCAATGTAGATAAGTCGATTCGATTTAATATGATATTCAAATCTTCTTTTAACTCCCTTAAACGAAGACAAGGCATGCACTATCCTTGATGGATCAATACCGAGTTCAGAAGCAACTGAAAAAGCAGCTATCGCGTTTTCAACGTTGTGCCCACCGGGAAGACCAACTGACACATTTTTGATCACTCCTTTAGGAAACTTTAAATCAAACACATAAGAACCGTCCTTAATTCGCATATCCATGGCTTGATAATCTGCATGCATATCAATTGAATAGGTAATTCCTTGATCAATATTAAGTCCTGCCTTACGAATTAGTTTCCCTGTATTTTTCAGCTGCCCAATGAAAAGTCCAAACGACTCAACCAAATTTTCTTTTTTTCCATAAACATCAAGGTGATCCGGATCCATAGATGTCACAATTGCAACGTCGGGGAAAAGTGACAAGAATGATCTGTCGTATTCATCGGCCTCTACTACTACTGTTTCAGATTCTTGATCGATAAGAACATTGGAATTATAATTGGTAGCAATTCCTCCCAGGAAAGCACTGCAGCCGTAGCCGGTTTCCGTTAAAACGTGGGCCAGGATCGATGCAGTAGTTGTTTTTCCATGTGTTCCGGCAACTGCAACAGTGAACGATTGCTTAGTAATAAACCCTAGTACTTCAGATCGTTTGTATACTGTATAGCCAAGGTTCCTAATAAAATTAAGCTCCTTGTGCTCATCAGGAATGGCAGGAGTATAGATAAACAATGCGTCTTCATTCTTTTCTTGAGCCCATAACGGTAAAAGACTCGTGTCATCTACAAAGTGAATGTCGATTCCTTCTTTGATCATTTGATCGGTCAACACAGAGGATACCTTGTCGTACCCCGCAACTTGCATACCCTTACTATTTAAATATCGAGCGATGGCACTCATTCCGATACCTCCGATACCAATTAAGTAAGCTCTATTTTTATCCTCTATATTCAATCTTTTCTACACAAGTTTATTATCTCATTTCTTATAGCATCTGCGGCTTTGATCTTGCCCATTGTTGCTATATTTTTTCTTAATTCAATCTGTTGTTCTTCATCATCAAACAACCGTATGATCTCTTTTCCCAGATGCTCAATCGCGGCTGAATCTTCAACTAATATTGCGGCCTTTTTATCAACCAGAGCCATCGCGTTTTTAGTTTGATGATCTTCAGCAACATTAGGTGAGGGCACCAATATCACCGGTTTTTTAATCAGGCATAATTCAGAAATAGAGATAGCTCCTGCTCTAGATACGATACAATCTGCTACAGAATACGCTAAATCCATCCTAGTTATGAACGCCTGAGGGTGGATACCGTCGTATCCAAATTCATTTGAAACAGCTTTCATATCATCAGAATAGGTCTTTCCTGTTTGCCATAAAACCTGCAGATCTCGTTTCTTGAAAAGCGGCAAAGCAGCTTTTATTGCCAGATTAATGGTCCTTGCTCCTAAGCTCCCACCTATGACCAAAAGGGTGTCTTTTTTGGCATCCAATCCAAATGCAGTAATAGCTGCTTCTTTTTTCCCTTGTATGTCAACAACGCTTTCCCGAACAGGGTTTCCTGTGAACACGATCTTATCGGCGGGAAAAAATCTATCCATATTTTCATAGGCCACACAGATCTTTTTGGCTTTTTTCGCAAGCAGCTTATTGGTTAACCCGGGATACGAATTTTGCTCCTGCAATACAGTAGCTACTCCATATTTACTTGCCACTTTAAGCAAGGGACCACTTGCATATCCACCAACACCAACAGCCACGTCGGGATTGAAATCTTTCACAATTTTTTTTGCGGCTCTAATGCTAGCCATCAATTTGAATGGGACGGCAAGATTTTTAAGCGTTATTCGTCTTTGCAGCCCAACTATATTCAATCCCTTGATCTGATAACCTGCTGCAGGAACTTTTTCCATTTCCATCTTGCCATTGGCCCCTACAAATAATATAGATGCATCAGGATGCTCAGCTTTAATTGAATCTGCTATTGCTATGGCAGGAAAGATGTGTCCTCCTGTACCACCACCACTTACGATCACTCTGAGCTCAGCCAAGTTTACCCCCTTCCGATTTTTCGATGGAATGACTTATGCTAAGAATAATTCCAATCGATATGCAAGAAAAGAAAATGGAGGTCCCACCCATACTAACAAGTGGCAGTGGCTGTCCGGTTACCGGAAGAAGTGTCGATCCCACTCCCATATTTACCATGGCTTGCAATACCAAAATAAAGCTCAGGCCGAAGGCTACATAAGCCCCAAATTTATTTTTGGCTCTTGCTGATAGCTTCAGACATCTGTAAAACAGAATAAGATAGAGAAGGATTAAACTCAAACCACCCAACAGCACGCCGAATTCCTCAACTATAGTTGAATAAACAAAGTCTGATTGCGCCGAGAAAATATCATTTTTAATTGAGCCTCCTCCTGGTTGAAAATTTATCACTCCCCCGTTCACGATTCCCATTTGGGCTTGAGTAGATTGGTAATTATCTTCAGATGTTCCTGTAAAAAAATCAACAACCCTTTCACTCCAGGTGTCTGCCCTTGGAAGTATCCCGGGAATTGCGATATTGATAAGAACGAGTAGTCCAAATGTAGCAACACAGCCACCAACTATCAGCGCCAAATGTTTGAACTTTGATCCGCCCACATATAGCAGAACCAGGCAGCTTACAAATAACAAAGCTGCTGTCGAAAAATCAGCAGGCAAAATGAGACCACAGATAATTGCAATGGGTATCAATGCTGGAACTAGCCCTTTAAATGTCTTAATGTCTGACTTCTTTAATGCTAGGACTCTGGCAACATAGATCAGCAAAACAAGTTTGGCAAAATCAGAAGGTTGAAAACCCATTAACCAACGTGATGCGTTGCCTTTGTTTACTCCGAATACTAAAGTTACGAGAAGCAATATGGCGGCAATATATATACCTAGCTGTGACGCTCTTGAAAACAAACTGAATTTCACCTTATGAACAACGATCATGACCGTGAATCCAGCGATCAACAGCATCATATGCTTGAATAAAAAGGAGGTAGCATCACCGTCAGCAAGTCTATATGCCATATTGGAGCTAGCACTGTAAGCTACAACAATGGAACATAAGGACAATATGATAACGATCATCCAAATGACCTTATCACCCTTCAAATATTTCAATAACGAATTAACCATTTTTCATTTGCTCCACATACGATTTGAATTGATTCCCTCTATCTCTGTAATCTTCAAACAGATCATAGCTGGAACAAGCTGGAGAGAACAGCACTGCATCGCCTTCTTTAGATATTTCATGTGCAAATTTTACCGCCTCACACAACGAACTTTTGTGGGAGTAAACATCTACCAGGTTGGCAAAAGAATATTTGATCTTGGTTTCCGGATTGCCGAAACAAACAATTGTTTTGACCTTGAATCTGACCAGCTTATTGAAAATGGTGTAATCATTTACCACATCTGTTGATCCGATTATCCAAACAACCGGCTTGTTCATTAGCTCCAGCGAATAATAGGCAGAATCTAGATCTGTCGCCTTTGAATCATTAATGTATTCAACCCCGTCAATATCAGCACATAACTCTAGTCTGTGAGCAATTTCACCGAATGAAGACATGCCCTTTTTTCTTGCGTTAAGCAGTTGGTCTATCAACTTATTTATTTTTACTTGCTCTTTCATATCGATTATTTTTAGAGTGCTTTTACTGCCCTTTTAAATTTGTTCCCCCGGTCCTCATAATCATCAAACAGGTCAAAGCTTGCGCAGGCCGGTGAAAGAAGGACAATTTCACCTTTGTTGGCAAACTGATAGCTCAATCCAACGGCATCCACAGCTGTTTCAGCTTCAACAATTGTTTCAATTTTACCTTCAAAAGCTTTCAGGATCTTACTATTGTCTTTTCCGAGACATACAATTGCTTTCACTTTGCTGGTTACTAAGTCTCGCAGCATATCATAGTCGTTTCCTTTATCGACCCCACCAACGATCCAAACCACTGGTTTGCTCATGCTCTCCAAAGCGTACCAGGTTGAGTTGACATTAGTGGCTTTAGAATCATTTATAAATTCGATCCCATGAACTCGCGCAACGAATTCCAATCGGTGCTCGACATTTTGAAAATCAGAAAGGCTCTCTCGAATTATCTCCTTCCGTATCTCCAATACCCGAGCGGCAATACCACTGGCCATTGAGTTTTGACCATTGTGTTTGCCCTGCAGTGCTAAATCGTGTATTGACATAGTTAATTTGTTGTTGTTTAGGTTAATAATTAATTGTTCGTTTTCTATCCATGCTCCTTCTTCGATCTTCTCTCGATCGCTAAAAGGGAGCTTATTTACTTTAATCTCTCTTTTGTCTATTTCATCTCTGATCACCGGGTCATCGGCCCAATAGATGAAATGGTCGTTCTCTGTTTGATTTTGAATGATTCGGAATTTTGAGTCAACGTATCGTTGAAACTCACCACTATATCGATCTAAGTGATCGGGCGTGATATTCAAAAGAATTGCCATGTTTGCTCTAAATTCAAACATGCCATCTAACTGAAAACTACTCAGTTCGATCACGTAATAGTCGAAGTCTTCAACTGCAACCTGATGGGCTAAGCTTTGACCAACATTACCTGCTAGACCGACATTCAGTTGTGCCTTTTTCAGGATATGGTATATCAGCATCGAAGTGGTTGTTTTCCCATTACTTCCTGTGACACAGATCATAAATGCATCGGTATATCTGCCCGCAAATTCAATCTCCGAGATAACCGGGACCTGTAGGTCAACTAACCTTTTGATCAGCGGAATATCATCCGAAATTCCCGGGCTCTTTATTACCTCAGCAGCCATAATGATCTTCGACTCAGAATGCTTTTTCTGCTCCCATTCAATTTCATGATTTGAAAGAACGATTCGGTATTTTTCAGCTATCTCTCCATGATCAGAAAGAAAAACTTCAAATCCCTGTTTCTTCGCTAAAACGGCAGCCCCCACTCCACTTTCTCCTCCGCCGAGTACTGCTATTTTTTTTATTTCATTCATTTGACCCCGACTTTTCGGGAACTATCTTAGTTTCAATGTCACGATGGAAAGAATGGCCAGTAGGACACCAATGATCCAAAATCTGGCTACTATCTTTGCTTCGTGCATTCCTTTTTTCTGGTAATGATGGTGCAATGGTGCCATCCTGAAAATTCTCTTCCCCTCTCCTGTCGGGGATCTCTTTTTTGTGTATTTGAAATAGGCAACCTGCAGTATTACCGACAGGTTTTCGATCAAGAAAATCCCACAGAAAACAGGGATAATGAGTTCTTTCCTAATGGCAATAGCGAACGTGGCGATAATACCTCCTATGGCTAACGACCCTGTATCGCCCATGAATACTTTTGCGGGGTAAGCGTTGTACCACAAAAATCCCACACAAGCACCTATAAAAGCTGAGATGAAGATCACCAGTTCACCGGAATTCGGTATATACATGATGTTCAGGTAATCAGCAAAAATTGCATTGCCGGATACGTAAGCAAAAATTGCCAGTGTAATTCCAATTATTGCTGAAGAACCCGTTGCCAGCCCATCTAGCCCGTCTGTCATATTTGCCCCATTTGAAACAGCGGTAACGATTATGATGGTCATGATTATAAATACAATCCAGGTATAGGATTTTAAGCTATCAGGTAATAACCACTCATAGTTGAACTCATTGTTTTTCACAAACGGGAGTGTCGTACCTCTTGATTTTTGCTCCTCTCCATACACCAACGCACCATCATTACTTTCAATTACACTCGATTCCCCATCGGCAATGGCTGATTCAAACTGGTTCGGAACGATCTTTTCTTTGATCGTTACATTAGGATGGAAATACAGCAAAGACCCAACAATAATTCCCACCCCGATCTGCCCAACTACTTTGAACTTTCCGGCTAATCCTTTTTTGTTTTTCTTAAATACCTTTATATAATCATCAAGAAATCCTATTAGCCCCAGCCAAACCGTTGCCAAAAGCATGGTAATGGTATATATGTTGTCCAGCTTTGCAAACAGGATCGTTGGAATCAAAATTGCACCAAGAATGATCAGCCCTCCCATTGTGGGTGTCCCTTCCTTTTCTTTTTGTCCATCGAGACCAAGATCACGAACGGTCTCGCCTACTTGCTTTTTGTGCAACAGTCTGATCAATCGTTTACCGAAAACCATGGATATGAGCAGCGATGTTACTATCGTCATAGCAGCTCTGAAGGATATATAGTCAAACAACCCTATACCTGGGAAATCATAGCCTTGATCTTGGAGATATGTAAATAGATGGTAAAACATTATTTATCCAATACTTTTAGAGTTTCATTTAATATTTCCATGTCATCAAAAGGCACGGTCTCATCACCGATAATCTGATAATTCTCATGTCCTTTTCCCGCTATCAGCAGAATGTCTCCGGCATGAGCGATTGACACAGCCATTTTAATTGCTTCTTTTCTACTGGGAATTGCCACTGTTTTCTTGTAATCAATTGGCTCTACCCCTTTTTGCATCTCTTCTATGATAGAGTTTGGATCCTCAGACCTGGGGTTGTCAGCAGTGAATATGACCTGATCTGAAAACTGACAGGCGATTTTAGCCATTAGCGGTCTTTTTCCTTTATCTCTGTCTCCGCCACAACCCACGACAGTAATTACCATCTCATTTCCGGTGCGGATATCCTTGATCGTTTTTAGAACATTTTCTAGCGCATCCGGTGTGTGTGCATAATCCACGATACCTATTACACCTTTGGCGGACCGTAGGTATTCGAACCTACCTTCAACGGAATTCAGATTAGAGATCGTGGTCAGTACGTCTAGTTTTTCCTGTCCTAATAAAACCGCTGCTCCATAGGCCGACAATATATTGTAGGCGTTGAACCCTCCAATAAGTTTTGAATATAACTCTTGGCCATCGACGTTCAGGTGGAGACCGTTGAACTGATTTTCGAGAATTTTTGCTTTATAATCAGCGACTGAATTGATGCCATATGTATACACCTTAGCCTTTGTGTCCTGAACCATGGTATCACTGTGCACCTGATCTGCGTTGACAAGAGCAAATGCATCCTTTGACAGAACGTCAAAGAAACCTTTTTTGGCAATAATGTAATTATCAAAAGTTCCGTGATAATCGAGGTGTTCGTGCGTGATATTTGTAAAAACACCTCCTGCAAAATTCAGACCTGCAATGCGATCTTGCGTCACTGCATGGCTGGAAACCTCCATAAAACAAAACGCGCATCCCTTTTCAACCATCTCGTTTAACAACTTGTGCAGTTCCATGGCATTAGGTGTAGTGTGTGTTGATTCTACCGCCTCGTTATGTACTTTATTGATTACCGTTGATAACAGGCCCACCTTATACCCCATCATCCTATAGAGATTGTACATCAGTGTTGCCGATGTTGTTTTTCCATTGGTCCCTGTAACCCCAACTAGTTTGAGCTGACTTGAAGGATTGCTGTAAAAGTTAGATGCTACCACACCTAAGGCGATAGAAGCACTTTGAACCACTATGTATGTTATTCCAACATTCAGATTTTCCGGCAATTGTTCGCACAGCACGGCAATTGCTCCATTTGAAACAGCAACTTCAATGTACTCGTGTCCATCAACTTGAGTTCCTGGAATTGCTACAAACATTCCAAATTGCATCATCTCTCTTGAATCGTATGCGACCCCCTCAACAGCAACATTTGTAGAACCTATTACATTCTCGATCCTCACTCCATATATTATGTCTTTCAGCAATCTCATTAGCTCAATTGAATTGTTATTGTGGCACCTTTCACCAATGGAGTACCACTGGAAATTGACTGCTTTTTAACGGTCCCACTACCTTTTATTCTGACATGCAGCCCTTTGTTTTCCAGCAAATTCAATGCATCAATCAACCCCATACCTATTACATTTGGAATAGTGCCATTTCTTACTTTTCTGTTTTCAATTTTAACCTCTTCCAGCATGGCAGTAGTAACCACCAAATCTGATTCGTGCGCATCATCCAGGATCGGAACATGCAGATCATTAAGCACCTTTACCAACTCTGATTTATATCCATATTTTGACTTTGGGAAAAACATGTCGTTCGCAATGGGCTGGTCTTGATCCTGATTGATCTCGATAGTGCTGGCATAAACCTTATCTGCTATTTCCTTGAACACATTTCCGGAAACTACGGATCCATATATGTCTTTGGATGGGCCCTGTATCAGCACAATGCACGAGTACTTAGGGGCGTCAGCCGGGAAGTAACCGCAGAACGAAGCTTGGTGCTTATCTGAATATTCACCGTTGTCATCAATTAGCTGTACCGTTCCTGTTTTCCCCGCAATATCAAACCCACGGGTTCTTATGTTCCTGGCCGTACCATTTTGGACTACACCTTTAAGCATTAGCTGAACTGCTTTTAGTGTTTCAGGTCTACAGACCTGTTCATTCAACACCTCCGTCTGAATCTTTTTAACGACTCTGTCGCCATCCCTGATCTCCTTAACAAATTGCGGTTTGACCATCCTTCCTTCATTTGCTACTGCGTTGTAGAAGGTCAGTGTTTGCAGCGGCGTTTGCTCCAATTCATAACCAATGGCCATCCAAGGCAGAGTTATGCCCGAAAAGTCAAGCTGATCTGCCTCCTTTATATAGGGGCTGCGTTCGCCAGAAATTTCAACTCCCAACTTCTTATGAAGTCCTATTCTTTTTAAGCCATTAATAAAAGCCTGCGCATCATCTTTGTAGCTATCATCAATTACTTTCGAAATAACATTGGATGAAACTTCAAATGCTCGTTTTAATGTGATCTTTCCATATCCATCATGCTTTGAGTCTCGCAATACACTTTCATATTGCGTGCCCCGGAAGTATGTGTATTTTCCTGTTGCATGAACCGAGTCAGTAATTTTGATCTTATTATCATCCAAAGCCACCATTAGCGAGGCGAGCTTAAACGTTGACCCGGGTTCAGATCTCCTTCCAACTGCCATATTAAACATCTCATAATAGTTGCTGTCGCCTGCTCTTTCCAGATTTGCAATAGCCTTAATATGGCCCGTTTCAACCTCCATTAAAACTGCACAACCTCTTGCAGCTTGTTGTAACTCGAGCTGCTTACGCAAAGCAGACTCTGCTACATCCTGAATATTTATATCGATGGTGGTATAGACATCATGACCATTAATCGGGTCGATGGAAAGCTCATCTTGCACCGGCTTCCACTGATTACCTGCTATTTTCTTCATAAGCATCCGGCCATCTCTCCCTTGTAATTCGTTTGTGTATGCACCCTCAAGGCCGACATAGTTTGAGTCTTCAAGACTGACTCTAACATACCCTATGGTTCTTTTGGCAAGCTGCTTATAGGGAAGTACTCTTTCATTTACCGGAACAATGATCAATCCTCCTTTATATTTTCCTGTTCGTAAAATTGGAAAGCGTTTGACCTTTTGCAGGCTGGAATAATTGACCTTATTCTTGACAAGAACGTATTGAACCGTGTCTCTTCTTTTGCTTTCAAGTTTATTCTTCCATTCCTGAGGACTTTTTTCAGGGAACACCCCGGATAACATCATTGAAAGTGAGTCTATCTTTTCATCCCAGAGCTGTTGCTTAATGCAAACAGGATCAATAGCTACATTATATCGAGGAACTGATATTGCCAAAGCCATTTTTTGCTCATCTGCCGCATAGATGTTTCCCTTTGGCGCCTCGATGGTGCGCATATCATAGATCAGCTGATTGGCTTCTGACTGCAATGCATTTCCACCCGAAAACTGTACATGAAAAAGCTTAATTAGGATACCAGCTCCAAATAGCACAACCAATATGTATACCACATAAATTCTGATCAATATGTCCTTTTCCTTACTCACTCTTTAATTTCCCCTTTAGTAAATGGAATTACGATCGGTGGATCTACCGATTCGAACATTCCAATTGCTGCAGTACCTTCTGCCACTGTAGTTTGCAGACTATAACTATTAAATTCTTCAGTTAGCGATTGTAATTTCGAATACAGTTCAGCATACTCCTTATCCTGTTTGGATTGCTCCCTTACACTGTTGTCCACGTAATACTGATAGCCTATATAGAACAGCATCAGTACGGTTAGATAGCCCAGAAAAGGCAGGTTCCTTTCGACAAGGCGACTCCCCAGGAATTCCCCTGAAACCAAATCTTTGATCGGTTTCCCAATAGATATTTTCCTCTTTTTAGGCTTGTCAGGATTCCCCTTTTTACGTTTGCTGGTCTTTTTCCAAATACTCATCCTATTTGCGCTCCTTTTTTTGTTTTATCCTCTATCCTCTCGGCAATTCTAAGCTTTGCACTCCTTGCTCTTGGATTACTATTAATTTCTTCTTGCGATGGCAGAATTGGCTTGCGTGTTATTTCTTTGAAAGGTCTGATCTGATTGCCATAAAAGTCTTTTTCAACATCACCCTCGAACTTCCCTTTCTTTATGAAATTTTTAACTATTCGATCTTCAAGCGAGTGGTAAGAGATAACCACCAATCGCCCTCCGGGTTTCAGCACTTCAGCCGAAGCTTCTAACATCTCCTTAATTGCTTTGATCTCTTCGTTCACTTCAATTCGAAGCGCCTGAAAAACCTTTGCTTTGAACTGCACTTTCTTCCCATTGTGATTGAAATCCTCAAGTAAGTCATTCAACTGTTTGGTATGTTCAAAAGGTTTATCCTGACGGACTATTTCCATTCTTTTCGCCAAAGAATAGGCCTCTTTCACTTCTCCAAATTCACGGAAGACCTTTGTCAGCTTTTCAGCATCATACTCATTCAGTATATCTGCTGCCGTAACCTTTCCGGACCGAGCCATTCTCATATCCAGAGGCCCATCGAAACGAAAAGAGAATCCGCGATCTTCCTTATCAAATTGCCAAGAGGAAACGCCCAGATCAGCAAGAATTCCATTGATCGGAATTAACCCGTGTAATCTGAGATGATTTTTGAGGTATCGGAAATTTTGTGGTATGAAAATAAAATTATCCGAGACTGGTAAATTTCGCTCAGCGTCCGGATCCTGATCAAAGCCCACCAATTTTCCACCACTCAATTTATCCAGCACCTCTTTAGCGTGCCCACCGCCCCCGAAAGTTACATCCACGTAAACTCCTTCCGGAATAATTTTCAAGCCATTAACTGCATCATGTAAAAGAACTGGTATATGATAGCCACGACTATTCGTCATCGCCACCAAGATTCCCCATCACCTCCTCCGCCAAATCGGCGAATTCGCTCCAATCTTCTTTAATCAATTTGTTGTAGGAACCTTTATCCCAAATCTCAAACTGATCGATATTGGCTGACAGAACAATCTCTTTAGAGATACCAGCATGCTTCATAAGGCTCTTTGGAATCAGTAAACGACCATTAGAATCGATCGCTATCTGCATAGCTCCCTGTTGAAACATCCGAACAAATTTTAGATTTTTCGCATTAAATCGGTTTAGCTTTCTAAGCTTATCCATCACCCTGGTCCATTCACTTAACGGATAGAGATTCAGATTCCCACTTAATCCACGATTAATGACAAACTGCTCTTGATCAGAAGGGTCCAACTGCTTCCGTAGACCAGCAGGAAGACTAAGCCTCCCCTTGGCATCCAGCTTGCAATTATATTCTCCGATAAAACCCGTCATCTAGCGTAAACTTTATTAATGGTAAAAATATCTAAAATTTTCCCACAAAATACCACTTTATTCCACTTTGTGGATAACTTTGAACGTGACAAGTATAACACAAGTTTCATAATAATCAAATAATCCTTATATATCAAGGGATACAGAGTTATCAACATGAATTATTTTTAGTGGGATAAAGTGGAAAAAAAGAATTCACAGTCAGTTGTTAAATAACAGCTCCTTTCCATTAATAATTTGTTCGTTTTTTTGGTATTTTTAACCTTCCAAGTCGGATCTTCTCAGATTGAGGCAATTGGCTATGCTAATTCGATTCTGAGAGGAAACGACAACTTATGTTCACTTTAGGTGCTGCTACAACAGAAATGATCTAACTCAAACACAGGTGTTCAAATGCAAGAAGGGGACAAGAAATTCATTGATGTTGAGCGACTCATTGCTGAGAAAAATCCGAGAGCGTTAAAGTGGACCCCGAAGTTCTTGATAAAATATTTAAAGCGAAAGCTGCATCAGGACGAGATCAATCGAGTTCTGGAAGAAAACAAACATCTTCACGACTATGAATTTTGCAATGATATCATTAATCGGTTCGATATCAACGTTGTAGACAAGGGAATCGAAAATATACCTCTAAAGGGGGGGGCAATATTTGTCGTGAACCACCCTTTGGGAGGCATGGATGCACTTTCAATAATTCATTCGATCGGAAATCACAGAAAGGATGTCAAATTTATTGTCAATGATCTACTATTAAGTTTTAAAAACTTGAGCGGAATCTTTGCCGGAGTAAACAAGCATGGCACAAACAGCAAACAATCTTTGCAGGACCTTGAAGACTTATTCGCTTCAGAACAGGCCATATTCATTTTCCCAGCAGGGTTGGTCAGTAGGAGAAGTAAGAAAGAGGTGGTAGATCTGGAATGGAGGAAGGCCTTTGTAACCCGATCCAAGAAATACAACAAGCCAGTGATACCGGTCCATCTTGACGGAGAATTGACCAAGTTTTTCTATAACCTGGCAAATTTCAGAACAAAAATTGGCATTAAAATGAACATTGAAATGGTGTATCTGGCAGACGAACTTTTTAAACAAAAAAATGCTACTATACGTATTACATATGGTAAGCCAATAGACCCGGTAACATTTGACACATCCAAGAAAGATATAGAATGGGCACAATGGGTAAAGGAACAAGTATATATGCTAAAGCCTGAATAGGACAATGTAAGATGAGCGAAGACCTAAGTTATATAATTCCCCCTATCGACCGCACAGTATTAAAAAGTGAACTTACAAGGGAACGGTGGGTCCGTAAAACGAACAAATTAGACAACGAAATTTATATTGTCAACCACCATAACGCGCCAAATGTAATGCAAGAAATCGGTCGTCTCCGCGAATTGACATTCGCCATGTCTGGCGGAGGAACAGGAAATCCTACAGACATAGACGACGGTGACACCGCGGATATTTGCTATGACCAACTAATTGTGTATTCACCTGAAGATGATGAAATTGTAAGTGGTTATAGGTTTATCGACTGTGCAAAACTGGTTGATGCAGATCTCTTTGCCACCCATCTGTCAACTGCTCATTATTTCCATTTTTCGGATCAATTCATAAATGAATACCTTCCGTATACAATTGAGCTTGGTCGTTCCTGGGTTCAGCCGGCATACCAGCCTAGCCAAAATCCACGAAAAGGAATTTTTGCATTAGACAATTTGTGGGACGGTTTAGGTGCGATTGTATTAACACATGACCACCTAAAATACTTTTATGGAAAGGTTACCATGTACCCCTCCTATGATAAAGAGGCCAGAAACGCATTGTTGTCTTTTATGCATCACTTTTTCCCGGATAATGATGATCTGGTTACTCCAAAAATACCGTTGATCTATAACCAGAATAACGCGAAATTTATCAGGATGATCCGGGGCCTTGAATATAAGGAGGCATACAGACTCCTTTCCCGATTTGTAAAGGCAAGACAAGAGGCTGTTCCACCACTCATCAATCAATACATGGCCTTATCAGCAACAATGAAAACATTCGGCACATGTGTTAACGAAGACTTTGGGAGTGTGGAAGAATCAGGTATTTTGGTTACAATTGCTGATGTGTATCCTGAAAAATCGGAAAGGCATCTGTCCTTTTGAATTTAAATTTGCAAAGAAAATGCACATTCTAATTTCCTTCACTTAATTTTGCAGCATGGAGATTACCTCTGCAGCATTTGTCATTAGCAACACCGATGTAGCCAAGCTTCCGGAAGCTAACAAACCGGAATATGCATTCATTGGGCGATCAAATGTTGGTAAAAGTTCGCTCATTAATATGTTGTGCAATCGCAATAAGCTGGCTAAAATTTCAGGAACTCCTGGGAAAACGCAGCTTATCAACCACTTTTTGATCAATGAAAACTGGTACCTGGTCGACCTACCTGGATATGGCTACGCAAAAATTTCAAAAAAAGAAAGGAATAAATGGCATGGATTCACTTATCAGTACTTAAAGAATCGTCAGAACCTAATGGGCGTATTTGTCCTGATTGATTCCCGAATTCCCGCACAAAAAATTGACTTGGAATTCATGGAGTGGCTTGGCGCAAAGGAAATTCCATTCGTAATTGTATTTACAAAGACGGATAAAAAAGAGAGTAAAGACATTCAGAAACAGATCAATGAATACGAAAAAGAAATGCTAACCACCTGGGAATATATGCCCAAGTATTTCTGGACTTCAGCAGTCACTAAAATTGGAAGAAATGAGCTACTACATTTCATCCACGAAACAAATGAGGTTTTTTAGTCTCTCACTTATCAAACCTGCCAGATGGTGGCAGTATCTCCAATTTTTCACCAAAAAAATCCGCAAAATCTCTTATGGCTACAGCCATCCCATCTTCTCCTGTGGCACGATCAAAACTATCTGCCATAGAAGAGAAACACTGATGATAAAATCTCTTCATCTCATCAATGGTCATTTCAGCTGTCCAAAGATCCATTCTCATTGTGGTGTCATCAGCTTTATCCCACATCGCCAACATCATAGCCTTTGATTTTCTTACCTCATCTTGTCCAGCATCAGTCGCGGTCCATTCGATGTCCTGGGGCACATGATTTTCATCCAGCACCACTTTCACATTAACTTCAGATAATTTTATCATCATTTCATCCTTTAGGGTCATAGTATTTCAATATCCTCTTTGAGTTTGGTTCGTTCACCATTTGGGTCAGTGTCACATCAGGGTTAGCGTTCATATAATCTTTAACGATCTGCCACCCCATCCAGATTCCCATCCTTGCAGGAGAAGTATCTGAAAGACCTTTCGTGAATGGGCCGTCAGTTATCCAATTAACCTCAAGCATTTCATCTTCACTATACAACACGTCTTGCTCGATCATATATTGCCACACCTTATTTTCATTTGACTTTGCCCACTCAATTTCTTTGTTGGAATACCCCATTTTAATTCCAGGATCCCTATCAGGAAGTACTGCATCCATCAAATACATGATCTTT
>Ga0206681_10000300_pt1 | contig 28538 bp, 27 predicted proteins | sample M150012015metaG_FD_161048 | JGI IMG/M metagenome (GOLD analysis project Ga0206681, IMG submission 161048) | Ammonia-oxidizing marine archaeal communities from Monterey Bay, California, United States - M1 500m 12015 | ecosystem: Environmental > Aquatic > Marine > Intertidal zone | place: USA... | reverse complement strand
GCAGCAATTGCAGCTTTGATGAAAAGAAAGACCGAATTAAATGGTAAGACTGTTGTTATCGTTATATGCGGAGGAAATATTAGTTCCAATACATTACGGGAAGTATTGGCATGAGAATCGTATCCCTGGATGAAATAAAGGCGGTACTTCCCAAGATTGACCTTATGCAGGAAATTGAAACCGGGTTCAGCGCTTATTCTAATGGTGAAGTAGTAGTCCCACCTGTCGGAGAATTAAATTTTGAAAACCCTCCTGGCGATGTACATATAAAATATGGATATATTCGGGATGATGATGTATATGTGATCAAAATTGCATCTGGATTTTACCAAAATAAACTTCTTGGCTTATCAAATGGACAAGGAATGATGTTGGTGTTTGATCAAAAAAGTGGTAAACCGATTGGCCTTTTGCAAGACGAAGGTTATCTAACCGATGTTCGTACTGCAGTGGCCGGTGCAATTTGTGCAAAGTATCTTGCTCCAAAAAATATTGAAGCAATTGGAATAGTTGGAACAGGTGTACAAGCTCGCATGCAACTGGAATATCTGAAAAATGTAACGGATTGCCAAAACGTAATTGTATGGGGTCGTAGTAAGTCAGCACTAAATCAATATAAGACCAGCATGGGCGATTCCGGCTTTACTATTGAAACAACCATGGTGCTGGATCAAGTAACTGATAACTGCAACTTGATTGTTACGTGTACTGCCAGTGAAAAACCAATAATTAGAAAGGACCATGTTAAAGGAAAAGTACACATTACTGCAATGGGTTCTGATACACCCAATAAACAAGAACTTGGTTCTAATGTTTTATCTAAAGCGGACTTGGTTATTGCTGATAGCAGATCACAGTGCGAAGTCCGTGGCGAAATTCATCATGCAATCAGAAACAATGCCGTGTCCATGGATTCTATCGCAGAACTAGGCGAGATTATCAACGGAGATCGGCAAGGAAGGACTCCAAGTTCTGAGATTACAGTAGCGGATCTAACTGGTGTAGCAGTGCAAGATATACAGATATCAAAGGCGGTATTAAAATATATTTAACCTGTTAATTGTTGAGTATAATGAAATATCAATATTTTATTATTTTCATCGGGTTTTTATTTACTTTCAATATTTATGGTAATGATTTAGCCTTAGAATATGTTGATATAGCTGGTATTCAGTTCAAGGTAATAAAAAATGGTGAATCTAATCGACGATTTATTTGGATTCATGGCGATGAAAAAACAGCTGGAATGCTACTAAAGCGCCATTTGAAAGATAACTATGGTACAGCCTTTCTTATCGAGAATAATAAGCGGGAAGTTTATATTAATGGTTATATGATGGATCCTAATCGAATTTTCTCCAAAGCAGGAGTAGAGAAAAACTTAATTAAATTTAATGGTAATATTTCAAAAACGGCCGTTGATCAAATGGTCGATTTGATCGCTAATGATAAAGGAAAATTTTTTGATAGAATTACACCTCCAAATGGAGGCTTGTTAATTGCTTTACATAATAATCTGCATGAATATTCGATTGATGATGAAATACCTTTTAGCACAGAAATATCACTAAAAAATAGCGAGCATCCGCATCACCATAATTTTTTTATATGTACTAATCGAGATGATTATAATTTATTATCTAAATCCCCTTATAATGTTGTCTTACAAGAAACAGATCCTGAGGAAGATAATGGTTCATTATCTTGGTTTGCCAATCGTAAAGGTGTACGCTTTATAAATATTGAAACGAGGTTAGGATATCTAAGTACCCAAACAAAAATGCTGCAGTACATTGAAGATCATTTAGATTAATTTCTTTTTATCATCATTCCTTTATTGCGAAATACTGCTTCATTATTTTTCTCATTCAGATAACCGATCATAACAGAATGGCCATTTATCTTCATTATTTTATTTCGTTTATCAATGGCCGTCATGTGTATCGGTTTATCCCCAATACATAACACAGCTGTATTTTCTGGAAGGATAAATATAATATTGTTTTCTTTGGAAAATTCAGTCCAGTTCATTTTGATAATATAATCCGTATTGTCAAACTGACCTTCCATCCCAAGAATTATTTTTGGATTAATACTTGTAATAGATGCCGCTGCATAAAAAGGTAATAAAAGTTGTAGCACTACCCAGGCTGTTGATTCTGGCGCAAGTTTTACAAGAAATGTATCATCTCTATTTAACCCCAAGTATTTTTTTATGCCGTTCGTATTTACCAAAAGATTATAATGACTAAGTTGGATATTTTTACCTGCGACACAATATATTAACGCTTCATGAAGCAATGCTGGCCTGAAAGTTGGCATGAATTCGGTTGAATAGTTTTTCAGTGATTCTATAGATGGGCAATTAATTTCATTAACTACGAATGAAGGTTCTATTTCATCTAAATCTTTTTTTCCCGATGTTGAGCTTGCAAGAACAACTGTTGCGCCGTATGCCCAAATACTGAATGCAAATATTTCGGCCATTGGATATTCTAAGTCATGGATAAATACCCTTTCTTTTGGTTGTAAACCATTTTCTCTTAACCAATTTGCACCTTGATGGACCAGTAAAAGAAAATCCTTATTAGTTAGATTATAGTCGGTAAATAAAACCTGATGGCCATACTTGATATTTTCACCCTCTATTAACGAATAAATATTAGGGTAGGGTACCATGAATTCGATCGGTTCAATGTTCCCCAAGCATTGGGCCTGATAAATCCGGTCTGAAAGTGCTTCAGACATGGTTTAGGTCTAGTCCGGCTTGATTTTTCTTATTATTTCAAACGTATCTTTTGTCCTGGAATAGGTGTGTCCCGCAAGGCGTCCGACGGGATTTAATTTATCCAGATTGATACGTCCATTATCGTATACTTCATCATCAATGTGAAAAAGCACAACTGTGCCAATCACTACAAATCCGCCCCCGGGTCCTTCATTACCAATAGGTACGATTCGGTTCAGTTTACACTCATAACTAATCCGCGCTTCCTGTACGCGGGGTGGTGAAATTTTAATACATGTTTCTGGCGTTAGGTCAGAAATGGTGAATTCATTTATCTCCGGTTCAAAATCAGTGGCACAAGCCACCATCTGTTCGGCAAAATCTTCTGAAACAATATTAACTACAAATTCGCCGGTGGACTCAATATTATTTAGTGTATCTTTTGTTTTACCATCATATCCACGACGACCAGGTGCGAACATGATTGAAGGAGGATTAGAACATATGCCATTAAAATAGGAAAACGGTGCCAAATTGTAATTTCCATCTTTGGATTGGGTGGAAACAAGTGCAATTGGTCGCGGTAGTATTGAGCCAATCATAATTCTATGATTATCTTGAAAGGATGAATTCTCAGGGTCAATAATCATTGATTCCAGGATGAAGAATAATCTTTATCATCTGCTAATTTGGCCGCAGTAGTGATTGTTAAAGGCTGAAATGTATCTACCATAACCGCAAGCTCGTTTGTTTCCTTTTTACCAATAGATTCTTCAATCTTACCAGGTTGGGGACCATGAGGAAGACCGGCAGGGTGAAAAGTGATCGATCCTTCTTCGATGCCTTTTCTGCTCATGAATTCACCTTCTGCATAATATAGAATTTCGTCAGAATCAACATTGCTATGCGCATAAGGTGCGGGAATAGCATCAGGATGATAATCAAATAATCTAGGGACAAATGAACAAATAACTAAACCGTTAGCCTGGAAGGTCTGGTGGACTGGTGGAGGTTGATGGATCTTGCCTGTTATTGGCATGAAATCATAGATATTGATTACCCAGGGATAATAATACCCATCCCAACCGACTATATCGCAGGGGTGATTAGCGTACTCATAAGTCTGATAACCATTCACCAATTTCACATTTACTGTTATGGGACCATTTACTTGCGAATCTACAAACTCCGGTGTGCGGATGTCACGTTCACTGTATGGTGCATGTTCTAATAGCTGTCCATGCCGGTTACGGTATTTTGTTGGAGTTTCTATTGGGCCATTGGTTTCAATTATGAATTGCCTCATTGTTTTTTGGACAGTCATTTGCCAGATCACACCACGAGGAATTACTACATAATCACCTTTTATCAATTCAAGATTGCCAAAGTTTGAATACAGAATACCACTTCCATTCTGAATAAATATGACTTCATCATGATGTCCATTGCGGTAAAAAGTGTCCATGGACTCTTCAACATGAGCGGTGTGTAGTTCAACATTATTATTGTAGAATAATGATACTCGAGAGCCGATAGCATCACCTGAGGATTCTAAGTTAAAAGATCTGATATGGTGATGTCGGTGTGAATCTATCCAAGCTTTCCTAATTAGTTTATGTAATTTTCCTATATTTGTTACATTGGTAGGTGGATTAAGATGGTAAATATTTGAATATAATGAACTAAATCCTTCACGGCTTATCAGCTCTTCATAATATAAATTTCCATCCTTATCACGAAATTGGATATGCCTTTTTTCCGGTAATTGACCCCTTTGTTGATAGAATGGCATCTCGAATTATACGATTGTATTCTCCAAAACACCTATATGTTCAATTTCTAAACGTACTACATCGCCTTTCTTGAGCCAGCCGCCAGTTGATTCGGGTTTCAATTCAAGAATGCAACCTGTCCCCACAGTTCCTGACCCAATATAATCTCCCGGTTGTAAATCAACATTCATACTGGCTCTTTCGATCATGGTGGGAAAAGAATGGTACAGATCATTTGTATTACCATCTGAAATGAGTTTCCCATTAACATGACAAGTCATTCTTAAATGCAACTTATTGCTATCCCATGCATCTGTTAATTCATCCGGTGTTACCATATAAGGACCAAAACTATTCGCAAAGTCTTTACCCTTTGCTGGCCCCAAATTCAGTTGCATTTCTTCCCGTTGCAAATCGCGTGCTGACCAGTCATTCAAGATTGTATAACCAGCAATCATTTTATCTGCATTTTCCTTTTTTATATCTCGTCCTCCGTTGGCAATAATAATTGCAAATTCCAGTTCAAAATCCAGTTCTTCCGTACCGGCCGGATAGGGTACAATTGCACCATGGCCGTATAAAGTCGTAGGATTTGAAAAATAGAAGATTGGTATTTTGTACCAGTCTGGGTGCATTTCTAGCCCACGTAACTTTCGTGCTGCTTTAACATGTTGTTCAAATGCATAAAAATCACGAAACGTATTTGGATTAGTGACAGGTGGTAATAAATTAATTTCACTTTCTTTTATTGCGATTGGTTTTTCGTCCACTTCCAGTGATGTCAACGCTGTATCAGGAATAGCCTGATCAAGGTTCTTCAGTTTAGAGAAATTTATATCCCAATTAGCCAAAGCAAGTTTTAGGGTTGTTGGAACGGTTAGGAAGGACGCATCTTTATTGTTTTCGTTTACCCATATGCCTGACCGAATTACATCAACGATCTCATCATCACGTTTAAATCCAAAACGCGGCGTTTCCCCATCAATATTCGTATATGTAACAAATTTCATAAATTAGTAGTAGTTTTTATTTTTTACCAATTGCATTATTAGAGATTACCACGTTTTTCCTGTTCACGTTCAATGGATTCAAAAAGTGCTTTAAAATTACCTTTACCGAAGCTATTGGATCCTCTCCGTTGGATAATTTCATAGAAAAGTGTGGGTCGATCCTGGACTGGTTTTGTAAAAATCTGCATCATATATCCATTATTATCTTTATCAACCAGGATGCCAAGTTCTTCAAGCATGATTATGTCTTCATCAATTTCACCGACTCTATCGGTTAGTGATTCATAATAGGTTTTTGGTACATCAAGGAATTCCACGCCATTGTTCCGTAGTTTTATGACTGTTTTAATTATATTCTTTGTTGACATTGCCACATGTTGTATCCCCGCACTTTTGTAGTAATCGATGAATTCCTGAATTTGTGATTTATTTAAACCATCTGCCGGTTCGTTAATAGGCATTTTAATTATTTCATTATCGTTTGCCATTACAATAGACCGTAATGCAGAGAATTCTGTGGTAATATCTTTATCATCCACAGACCAGAATCGGTGCCAGCCAAACACCTTTTCATAAAAGTTGCAAACCGACTGCATTTCACCATCTGATTGATTCCCAACAACATGATCTATATGTACTAGGCCTGTTGGTTCAGCCACTACATCTTCTTCAAAAACTTTGTATCCTGGAAGAAATACGCCATCATAATTATTCCTTTGTACAAATGTGTGGGTAGTATCACCAAATGCCTTGATGGTGGCTATAACGGCTTCACCACGATCATCAGTTAATAATTTTGGTTCTAATACACTTTCAGCCCCACGTTTAGTGGATTCTTTCCATGCTGCTTCTGCATTATCCACGGTAAATGATACATCTTTAATGCCATCTCCATGTGTATAGATGTGTGTACTAATTTCTGAATTATTTTCTAGGGGGGATGTAAAAATAAATCGCACTTGATTTTGTTTCGATACATAACTCACGCGGTCTCTAGAACCTGTTTCTAATCCGCAATAAGCGATTGGTAAAAACCCCAGTGTAGTGCGATAATAATGCGCTGCTTGCTTGGCATTACTCACATAAAGTTCACAATGATCAAAACCTTTTATAGAATAACTATTCATTTCAAGTAATCAAATAATTGATGCTAAGGTTTGAATAAACTGGTCATTTTCATGTTCCAGACCAATTGATATCCGAATGTATTCCGGCCAACCAAATGCATTTAACCGACGAACAATTATACCTTCATCCAACAATTTTTCTGCAATCCTTTCTGCTTTTTCTTCTGATTCCCAGAAAGTAGTTACAAAATTTGCAGCAGAGGGAACACGGGTAACACCAAGAACATCTATGCTACTTTCAATTTTTGACATTTCATTTATATTTAATTTTATTGTTTTTTCCAGGAATTTGTTATCATCTAATGCAGCACAGCCTGCAACCTGGGCAAAATAAGATGGTTCAAAGGGGACCTTAACCTTCAATAAATTGTTAATAAGAGTTTCGTGGGAAAATCCATAGCCTATCCGTAGTCCTGCAAGACCATATGCTTTTGAAAAGGTTCGCAGCGTAATAACATTATCATATCGATATTTCATTGAATCAGGATATTCTTCTATATGCGCTGCAAATTCAAAATAAGCTTCATCAAGAATAACCAAAACACGCTTCGGTACATGTGCATAAAATTCATCAAATTCTTCTTTTGTTATATAGGTACCCATAGGATTATCAGGATTGGCGACGTAAATGATTTTTGTATAATCGTTTATTTTTTTTGCAATGCCACCAAGATCAATGCGGTGATTTTTCATTGGCACCCAGTGAATAGAACGGCCAGTTGAATTAGCAAGAACCCGGAAACCGATAAAGGAATTCGCAGCAGCTACAATTTCATCATCACCCAACAAAAAGGTTCTCAAAATATTGGACATTATGCCTTCTGACCCAGATCCAATAATTACATTTTCTATTTTAACATTAAATTTTTTCGCCAGTTTATTGCGTAGTGCGATTCCATTAGAATCAGGGTAACGGTTGATTTTTTGCATAGCGGATTCTATTGCTTCAATTGCCAGTGGTGCCGGGCCCATGGAATTTTCATTGGAAGCAAGTTTAATTGCTCGACCCAGTCCCTTTTCACGCCTTACATCATCTATCCGTAAGCCGGGTTTATAACTGGATAAGTTTTTTATATAGGATGGTACAAGTGGCATGATAATTAACTTCGTAAATTTACATAATTATATAGAAATATTTGATCTTCTCGTATTCTAGTTTTATTTAAAAAAAACATAGAAATTGCCGGTGTGAAAATTACAGGACCATTAATTAAGGGTAGCTTTATTGAGCGACCTAATCGATTTGTAACAATAGTTAAAGTAGGCAATAAATCTGTTAAAAGTCATTTGCCTGACCCCGGTCGTCTGAGTGAAATTCTTACACCAGGGAGAGAATTATACTTACGGAAAGCAATTGCATCCAAACATCGGAAAACAGATTATAGTACAATTCTTGCTAAGTATAATGGGGAACTCGTTTCACTTGTTTCTGCATTACCCAATAAATTTGTGAAAGAGTGTATTAGTACTAAGATATTATCTTTTCTAAAAGATTTTGAATTAGTGAAACCAGAAGTTGTATATGGAAATCATCGTTTTGATTTTTTACTGAAAGACAAATCCAATGACCCATTTTATTTGGAAGTTAAGTCAGCGACTTATGTTGAAAATGGGATTGCTGAATTTCCTGATGCAGTTACAGATAGGGGGAAACGGCATGTACAAACGTTGCAGACTTTGGTTGAAACTGGGTTTCAAGCAGGGGTTCTTTTTGTGGTGCAACGATCTGATGCAAATTCCTTTCAACCTATGTGGAAACGCGATCCGAAATTTGGAAAAGCATTGGTTAATGCTCATCAAGCTGGTGTCCATGTATGGTGTATTACTACGCGTATTTCTAAAACGAATATGACATTTAAGGAGGAAATTCCTGTAAATTTGAAACCAATATGAGTTGGGTACGTAATTTATTGTATCCTTTTTTCGGTGGATTAGTATCCATTATTATTCTGCTTTTTATTGGATCCTGTGCCGTTATTAAACCCCCTAGCGGAGGGCCAAAGGACACAACACCGCCGCTTCTAGTCTATGAAGAACCATCAAGTGGAACTTTACATTATAAAGGTGAGCAGATTCGGTTAGAATTTTCAGAGTATTTGGATGAAGCTAGCATTGAAAAGGGAATTCGCATTTTTCCTAATATTGAAGGTGAGGTATCAATAAATACCCGTGGGAAAATTCTTTCAGTTGATTTTCCAGACAATCTGGAGGAAAATAAGACTTATGTAATAAATCTGAGTCGTGATATTAAAGATGAACATGGTGTGGAAATGGCCGAAGCAAAATTTTTAGCCTATAGTACTGGTGATAAAATTGACAACAGTTCAATCTCTGGCATTGTTTGGAGTGATGGACCAATGTCAGTACACCTTTGGCGTATAATTAAGCAAGATAGCCTAGAAAATATTTTCCAAACGATGCCAAATTATTTTACTGATGTTTCAAATAAAGGGATGTATAATTTTCAATTCTTAAGTGCAGGAAATTATTTACTATTAGCTTTGGATAGAAATGCGGCTGGATTAGCGCTTGATACTCGCAGAATGGAGTATGGACTTTTTTGGCAAAAAATTATTGCGCTTAACCAGGATCAATCCATCACTGAGGTAAACGTAATTACTAAAAAAGAACAACCCCAGTTACGATTACAAAGAGGTGAATGGAATGCTAATAATTGGGGCAGAATAGTTTTCAATCGTTCATTAAATGATTTGCATGATCATTATTCTGTAATACTTGGATATGATGATGGAACAACTGAATCACCTGTTAGTTTTCACGATCCTGTAAATCCAAATTCTTTGATTTTAATTAGGTCAGATAAATCCCCTATTTCTAGTAAGATAAGAATCAAGATAAAGAATATATTTATAGATGATATGGTGTTTTTGGATTCAGCATCAGTTTCTGTGATTGTACCGCAGGATGATAAAAACTACATAGAATTGATTAAACCTAAAGAAGTGGTAACGATTACACCAACTGCTAATAAAGATACAGTATATCTGGAATTAAAATTTTCGGAACCCATACCTCAGTGGGGGCTTGATTATGAGTTATACAAAAATGACACAATCAGCGTTAGTAAAAGAATTGTTTACATTAATCCGATTTGGGTGAATATCCTGCCCCAGGATAATTGGGAACCGAGAATAAATTATACCTTAAAAATATTTGCTAGTGATACATTAGAAAATATGGGAAAAATGTTGCAAGATTCCATAATAACAGTGAATATAAAAACCACAGATTATCAGGGTTATGGGGGTCTCTATATACCAATCGCCGGACAGATAGACTCCCTTCTGGGAGCCGTATTACATTCTATTGAAAATCCGGAACAGAAAAATCTATCTTTCGTAAATTCACAACAACGATTAGAATTTAACCAGGTTCGAGAGGGCAGATATACTTTAACTCTTTTTTCTGATAGAAATAATGACAAAACTTATACGACTGGTACAGCAAAACCTCTTAAACCAGCAGAATGGTTTCATGTAATGCCTGACACAATTGAAATACGAACTAACTGGGATATTGAAATGTCATCATTAAATATCCAGGATCTATATTGAAAATGTATTGTGTAATTATGGCAGGTGGTAGCGGTACTAGATTTTGGCCGTATAGCCGAAAAAGTAGACCAAAACAGATGCTCAATATTTTGAGCGAAAGATCAATGCTGCAGATGACTATAGACCGTCTGCGAAAATTACATAATGTAGAGGACATTCTAATTGTTACGCGGGCGGACTTAGCTGATAGTATTAGAAAACATGTAAGTGGTGTGCCTGCTGAAAATATTATTATAGAGCCAGAGGGTAAAAATACGGCACCTTGTATAAGTTTGGCTGCATTACATATAGCTAAGCGGAAAAAGAATAGTATTATGGGAGTTTTTCCAGCTGATCATCTTATTGTTGGATATAAAGAGTTTGAGAAGGCGATAAACACTGCATCGTTTTTGGCCAAAAAGGATAATAGCCTGGTGACAATAGGTATTCAACCAACGTTTCCATCTATCGCTTATGGTTATATACAATATAAATCTAAGAGTGAAATGGAACACATGAATGCCTACAGTGTAAAAGCATTTGCAGAGAAACCACACTTGGATCTGGCCAAGAGGTTTTTGAAAAGTAAAGATTTTTTATGGAATGGGGGCATCTTCATTTGGAGTATTGCTACTTTCATGAAAAATATCAAAAGCCATATGCCAGAATTAAACGATCAAATCAATAAAATCAGTAAACGGATTAATAAAGGTGTTGGTTTTGATGATATCTGGAATAAAATCAAACCAGAATCCATTGATTACGGGCTTATGGAAAAAGCAAAGGATATTATTGTAGTCAAAGCCAAGTTTGAATGGAGTGACTTAGGTTCATGGAATATTATTCATGATATCAGCCCGAAGAACAAGGATGGGAATACAATCCGCGGAGATGGACTTATAATCGAAGGGGTAAATAACTTTGTACAATCTGATCGGCAGTTTATTGCTTTGCTTGGTCTAGATAATGTTGTAGTAATCTCGACAGATGATGCCACACTCGTTGTTGCTAAAGATCGAGTTGAAGAAGTAAAAAATGTAGTAAAATATATCCAGGACGATAAGAAAGAAAATTTGTTATAGAAATGGCATCAAGACCTGAAGAATTAATCATTATGTTTGAAGAATTGGCGAATCGGCTTAACATCACACTTGTACAAGATAAAGGTGATTTTTCTGGTGGATCATGTTTGATAAGAAAAGAAAACTTTATTGTGCTCAATAAACGAAAACCACTGGAACAGCGATTAAAAGTACTAGCAAGGGAATTTGGTAAAATAAACCTGGCAGATGTGTATTTAGTTCCTGCATTACGATTATATATTGAGAGCTCTCAAAGCGAATAGTTCAATATTAATAATTAGTGAAATCACTTGATTTGTAAAGCCAGTTAAATTACAATTCTTACCCTTTTTTAGAACATTAATCCGAGGAAACAATGAAAGAATTTACGTCAGGAGATATACGAAATTTCGCGGTCGTAGGACATGGCGCAGCTGGTAAGACAGTACTTTGTGAAGCAATGCTTTCCTGCGCTGGAGAGATCAACCGTATGGGATCAATTGAGGACCAAAATACTATATCAGATTATCATCATGATGAACATGAACGACAAATATCAATTCACTCATCACCATTACACCTGGAGTGGATGGATAAGAAGTTCAATATTATTGATACACCTGGCTATTTAGATTTCATCGGTGAAGCAATTAGTTCCCTTGCTGTGGTAGATATGGCAGTCGTTCTTCTACATGCCGTGAATGGTGTTGAAGTAGGGTCAGAACAAGTATGGTCGTATGCTACAAAAAATAATATTCCCAAAGTTTTGGTGATTAATGGCTTAGATCGGGAACACTCAAAATTTGATGAAATTCTCCAACAGACAAAAGATCATTTTGGGAAAAATGTATTTCCCATGCAGTTACCCATAAATGCGGGTCCTGGATTCAACCAAATAGTAGATGTATTACGGAGTGAATTAATAACCTACCAGACGGATGGTAGCGGGAAATACACGGAATCTTCTTTGCCAGAAGAATGGCAGAATCGTGTAGAGGAACTGCATCAAGAATTGATAGAATATGTAGCTGAATCAGATGACACTCTTCTAGAGAAGTTTTTTGACCAAGGCAATCTATCAGAAGAAGAAATGCGCAGCGGAATTCACCAAGCTATTCAGAATCAAAGTTTCATACCATTATTTTGCACCTCGGCTGCAATCAATGTAGGTGTCTCTAGATTGATGGCATTCATATCTAAATACGGTTCTTCACCAGTTGATCGAGGAACTGTACTTGCTAAAGAACCTAATTCCGATGAAGAAGTATCAGTCGCTTTAGGAGGTAAAGAACCAGTAGTATATGTCTTTAAAACCATCAGTGAAGCGCACGTCGGTGATTTATCTTTTTTCCGCGTTTATTCTGGCAGTGTTTTTGCAGGGATGGATATGCTAAATACATCTAGGAGTAAATCTGAACGTTTTGGCCAGATGTTTTTGTTAAATGGAAAGAATCGTATAAATGTAAACAACTTGAATGCTGGTGATATTGGAGCTGTTGTAAAATTAAAACACACGCATACTGGCAATACACTTTCGTCACAGAAATTTCGAGTGGTAATGGATGGTGTCGCATTGCCAAAGTCGAATATTCATATGGGCATAATCCCAAATGCTAAAGGTGATGAAGAGAAATTAGCTGTTGGTCTATCAACCTTACACGAAGAAGACCCTACTTTTGTTTATCACGTTGATTCCGAATTGCGTCAAACGGTTATTTCGGGTCAAGGTGAATTGCATTTGCAAGTTTCCATCCAGCGGCTGCAGCGCCGTTTTCACCTTGATGTAAATACATTCAAGCCGCGCATTCCTTTTAGAGAAACAATCAAAGGAAAAGGTGAATCAAAATATAGACATAAGAAACAATCTGGAGGCGCAGGACAATTTGCAGAAGTTTGGATGCGGATTGAGCCAAAAGAACGGGGCGAAGGAATAGAATTTATTTCATCTCTTGTTGGACAGAATGTGGACCGCGTATTTGTTGCTTCTGTGGAAAAGGGGGTACAAGCTGCTTGCATTGATGGCATTCTAGCTGGTTACCGTGTTGTTGATTTAAAAGTCGAATTTTATGATGGTAAACAGCATCCTGTTGACTCTAAAGACATTGCTTTTCAAATTGCTGGAAAGGGTGCCTTTAAAGAAGCCTTCAATGGTGCGCAACCATGTCTTCTTGAACCAATAATGGATGTAGAGGTCCGTATACCTGAAGATTTCATGGGTGATGTCATGGGAGATGTATCTAGCCGCAGAGGAAAAATAATGGGTATAGATTCAGAGGGGAGTTTCCAGGTTATAAAAGCCCAGATACCACAGTCAGAATTATATCATTATTCCACAACAATTCGTTCATTAACCGGTGGACGAGGCATCCACTCTGAAAGCTTTAATCATTATGAATATCTACCCCAAGAACTGCAGAAGCGATTTATTGCGAAGTCTCGATCCAATAATGATGAAGATTAATGATGGATCGTCTTTGGGCACCATGGCGAATGGAATATATCAGAAGCAGCAAGGACGACGGCTGTATTTTCTGTACAAAACCAATAGGTGATGATGACAGAGAATCGTTGATTCTTGCCAGAGGACATCATTCTTTTGTATTGATGAATCTATATCCATACAATAATGCCCACTTGATGATAGCTCCCTTTAACCATGTAGATACCACAAACATGCTTGACCAGGAAACGTTAAGCGAAATAATATGGTTTGCAGATGGTGCCATGGCAATTATGAAAGACAATATTAATGCTGAAGGATTCAATTTTGGTTCCAATATTGGTGTTGCTGGGGGAGCAGGTATTGTAGATCATATTCATTTTCATGTAGTGCCCAGGTGGAATGGAGATACAAATTTTATGCCTGTGATTGGTAAAACAAAAGTGCAGGTACAGGGTTTACAGGAAACCTATGATGAATTGAAACCGTCCTTTGATTCACTCATGAAAAATAGATAATGGAATATTTTTCTCATTCTTGGTTGCCATACATATACCTTTATGGCATTGGCGGAATCTTCTTTTTTTCTGGTGTTTATATTGTTTGGCATAGTGGTGCAATTGAATTAAAAAAACCCCATCATCGTATGTGGATGAAAATTTTCTTTTTGGGCTACGCTTGGTTTATGGCAGTCCATGGTTTATTAACTATCTTTGCTTTGCGATAGACCATGGAAACTTTCCATAATATTGGAACCTCTTTAGACTGGATCGTGATGGTCATTTATTTTTTGACTATTATGCTGTTCGGTACATATTTCGGCCGGTATACAAAAGACACGTCTGATTTCTTTTTTGGCGGTCGGCGGTTTAGCTGGTGGCTTATCACTATGTCGATAGTAGCCACAGGTGTAGGCAGTCATAGTTTTGTAAAATATTCCGCCAAAGGGTTTGAACATGGATTCAGTTCATCTATGACGTACCTGAACGATTGGTTCTTCGTCCCTTTTTTCATGTTTGGCTGGCTACCAATCATTGTCTATTCAAAGGTGCGGTCAATTCCTGAATATTTTGAAAAAAGATTTAACCCATCAGCAAGATTCCTAGCTACTATCCTCCTCCTCCTCTATATGATTGGATATATTGGTATTGGTTTTTTAACGCTAGGCAAAGCCGTTGTCCCAATGCTCCCAGAGGCATTTCATATATTTGGAATTACAATGGATGTCACACTGATGCGCGCTATTATTGTGATAGCTGTTATTACTGGTGCTTACATCACATTTGGAGGCCAGACTGCAGTGATTTTCACAGATCTTTTGCAGGGATTTATTCTGATATTTGCAGGGTTTATGTTATTTGCTATTGGTATCTCATATGTGGGGGGTGGTCAGGCATTTTGGGATCTATTACCTACTACATGGAAGTTACCACTCGCGAATTTTAATGAGCCATCCAGTTTTAATTTTGTAGGGATATTCTGGCAGGATGCTGTAGCAGGATCGGTTGGATTTCTTTTTATGAATCAAGGATTACTGATGAGATTTATGGCCTGCAAAAATGTAAACGAAGGTCGCAAAGCAGCAGCCATAAATATTTTATTTGTATTACCATTATCAGCTGTTGTTGTAGGAAACGCCGGTTGGTTAGGGAAAGCAATATCTACTATGAGCCCTGATATTATAAGCCCCAACACGAGTCCTGACGAAATCTTTGTTGTTGTCGCTAGTATTGTTACAAGTCCAGGTGTATTTGGGTTCGTTATGGCGGCACTTACAGCAGCATTGATGTCTACAGTAGACACGCTAATCAATGCCACTGCAGCCATATTTGTAAATGATGTCTATCGCCCATTAATCAAATATTTTCAAAAAAGTTATAATGACAGTAAAGAAAAAGATAAAGCTGAACTTTTTGCTGCTAGATTAACATCAATTGCAATCACTGCAACAGGTGTTTTATCTGTGTTAGCTTTTGTCCAATTCCCAACAGTCTATGAAGCACATGGATATTTTCATTCAACTCTCACACCACCACTGGTTGTGGCGATATTTATGGGTGTGTTTTGGAAGAGGTTTTCGCCAGCTGGTGTTATCACTACTTTCTTGGGTGGTGTGGTACTTATGATTTTAGGAGCTAGATATCCTGAGATGTTTATTTCTCCATTTGATCACGGTATTGATATGAATCCTAATCGACCTTATTCTTATATCCGGGCATTATACAATCTGGCTGTATGTGTAGGTGTTGGCCTTTTTGTAACCTACACATCCAGTCTGCAAAATCGGTTTATTACTTGGGTAAGAAATACCAAAAATGGACAACCGATTATGATCCTGATAACTACATCTGCAACAATAGCTTTTTCCCTGCTGGTTTTTGGTATAACTAATTTTGAATTATTCTACCCTGTTATCGTTATACTGTTTGTGCCATTGATCGTTACCTATTTCGGACACTATGATGAAGAATTAGCTACAAATGGCCTTACTGTTTGGTCAATTGCTGCTGCGAAAGCTGCATTTAAAGGTTCAACCCCGAATGAACAATTGGGTGAAAAAATAGAAGTAAAGTTTAGATTACTGGATCATGATTTTGATAAAGTGTTGTTTTCAAAAAAGGATCTTTCGAGAATGGCGGCTGAAGTCGGTGATCTTGTATATCTATCCGATAAGCGTAAATGGTTGGGAGGCTTAAAATCCATTCACTCAGAATACGGTGAACCTCATGATGAGGAAGGTGTTGTATATATAAGCAGGGACCATCTAGATCATGGTCTTTTTGATGAAGGAAAGTCTTTAATTGCCGAAAAGGAAATGTAGCAATTTGACCAAAGTTTAAATTAATCTAAATTTGCCGCGCTCATATTGTTAAATCACCTATTCCGGAGTAGCTCAGTTGGTAGAGCGAGTGGCTGTTAACCACCAGGTCGGGGGTTCGAGTCCCTCCTCCGGAGCAATATTAATTAGACACCATACTGTTCTGTCGTTCTGCTATTAAACAAAACCAAATGTATCTCGAAGACAGCAAAACTTCATACAAACGGCGATTATTAAATTGATAAATTGTATTAGATAGCTGGAAAATTATTTCTTGATCTCGGTTATTGTAAATTCATGGATATTTTAATAACAATTCATAAGTATGGCAGAAAAAGACCAAGAATTGCTTACCCGGTTAAGGGAATCTGACCGAGATGCGTTTAAGGACCTGTTCACAAAATATCACCAGTCGTTATTTAATTTTGTATTCTACCGCGTAAAAGATGAAGCAATAGCTGATGATATTACTCAAGATACATTTCTACGGGTTTGGAAGCATAAAGCTTCCCTAAAACCAAAAGAATCTTTTTTTTCCTATATTGCCAAGATAAGTAATAATCTTTGTTTGGATTATTTTCGTCATGAAAATGTTAAGATACGCCACAAAGATACAATTCCTGAACCTACTCCGTCTCAACTTGATAATCCTGCTGTCCGACATGATACAGAATTATTAGAGTCTAAAATTCAAAATGTAGTGAATGAACATTTACCAGATAAATGCAGAGAGATATTTATCCTTAGTCGAGTGAATGGTTTGGCCAATCAAGATATAGCTGATACATTAGCTTTGTCCCGTAGAACTGTTGAAAATCAACTTTATCGTGCGCTGAAAATCTTGCGCGTTCAACTCAAGGATTATTTGTAAGTAATATGTGCAATTAGACCGTTGTACTTATGTAAATGGAAAAAACTATTCAATCCAATTTAATTAGAGATAGAAATTGAGTTCATTCGATAAAAAACTACCAAATGACTTGAAAAGAATCTGGGAAGCCAGTAAACAGGAAAATATATTGTCTGGTCCCAGTACTGCGGATGCTTGGATGCGTTTGGAGCAGCGTTTGGATATAAAAGATCCAGTGCCTGCTCGAGTTAAGGGACGTAATAATTATTTCCCTATCCAGCCACGTTTGGCTTATGCCTTTGCGTTAATGATCATTGCGATCTTAGCAGGTCCTAAAATTTATGATTTGGCCACCCATATTACTGTATCCGCAGAACGCGGTAGTAAGACTGAAATCAATTTGACAGATGGTACAAGTGTTAGATTGAATTCTGAAAGTTCACTAAAATATAAAAGAAATTTTAATTCTGAATCCCGTATTGTTAATCTAAGTGGTGAAGGTTACTTCCAGGTTGTAAAGGGGGATTACCCATTTACAGTGAATACACAGTATGGTAAAGTTACTGTATTAGGTACAAAATTTAATGTCCTAGCCAGAAACGAAAATGTGGAAGTTGTAGTGAATGAAGGGGTGATTTCTTTTATCCCTAAGCAAGGCAAGCCTAAAACTGGTAAAGTGATTGTAAAAGCGGGCCATTATGCAAATACCAACGACCCTGCCCCCCAGCCATTACCGCATCCGGAGTATCCAGGTTGGATACATGACAAACTGATACTTAACAATACAAATCTTGAGATCGTATGTGCTAAAATTGAGCGTAAATTTGATGTAAATATTGAACTTGCAAGTAATCAATTACATGATATTTCTATCACAGGTGTGATCAATGCAGTAGATTTGGATGGCGTATTGACCACGCTAGCCATCTTGTCCAAGCGGTCTTATAGATTTGAAAAGGAAACCTATATCTTCTACTAAAAAGTTTTTCTCTTCAGGAATAGTACTGCTATTCCTTTCTATTTCACCTACCTATAGTCAAAATTCCAATATCCAGTTTAAATATCAAGATATACCCTTAAAGTTTGCGCTTGATACTCTCGTACATACATATGAATTAAATATAGTTTACAGAGATCAAATAGTCAGTGAAGTTTATACTAGCGGATCATGTAATAATTGTTCTCCAGAAAAGGCCATAAGTGCACTTTTAGAGAATAGTGATCTTGAATGGAAAAGAAATCAATCCCAGTATGTTATTGTACGTAAAAATCAACACTCTGATCGATCAATCAGCGGATATATTTTGGACGGAAATACTGGTGAGTTTATCCCGCATGCGAATATACTGGTAAAAAACACCTACCGTGGCACAATCAGTGATCAATATGGTTTTTTCACACTGTCTGGTACCATACAAAAAGTTGATACATTAATAATATCTTATATCGGTTATGACCCAACAGAGTTTGTAGTTGCCAATAGACTTGGCGTTATAAGGATTGAACTGTTTCCGAAAGTACTTGGGGCGAAAACAGTGAACATATATGGAGAACAACTGGAATTCTTGCAACGGTCATCAGGTACAGGGCAATTAGCATTCTCACCGCGCCACATAGCAAGTCTACCAAACATCGGTGAGACGGATATATTTCGATCATTGCAGTTATTGCCTGGAATTCAAATGGGCAATACCGGGTTTGCTGGTTTATATATCCGTGGCGGAACACCGGATCAAAATCAAATTATTCTCGATGGTATGTCCATTTACCAGGTTGATCATTTTTTCGGTTTCTTCAGCGCAATTAACTCCAATATAGTTAAAGATGTTCAGGTATATAAGGGGGGCTTTCCAGCGAAATATGGTGGCCGTATTGCCAGTATTATTGATATAACTGGAAAATCAGGAAGTACAAAACAGAAGAAATTAGACCTTTTCACAAATATGCTTAGTGCCGGGGTCACTTATGAACAGCCGTTATCAAAACGAAGCAGTTTCATTTTATCAGCCCGCCGATCATTTACTGATCAATATCAAACAAAGCTCTATGACAATATTCATGATTTTCTGACTTCAGGTTCAGGATTAAATATTGGCGCTGAATTACCATCTGATACCATTTCATATGAGTCAGAATATCTACCCAATTTCTATTTTTATGATATTAATGGGAAGTTTACCTATTTACCTAACGATAGAGACATCGTTTCAATTTCATTTTATGATGGCAAGGATTATCTGGGTGAAGAGAAAAACTTCGATTTTGAATCAGATTCTGTTGGGATTGAGCAAGTTAAAGTTAATGAACAAACAAGATGGGGCAATACAGGGGCGGGGGCTAATTGGGTACGTCGCTGGTCTCGTACAACAAAAACCCAACTTTTTATGGCAACGACAAGATATTTTAGCAACCATGACCTAGATAGTTACTGGATTATCGATACGGAGGAAACTCCTGCTTACCTTTCCCAGGATAATAATCAAATCGAAGATCAAACCGCACGAATGAATGTAAACTGGAATATTGGCCAAAGACACGATTTGGAAGTCGGAGTCTCTACGACAAGATATAAAACAAATTATTCTGTATTACTAGGTGATTCAGTCCTTTTAATTGATCAGAAAATTAATGGTAATCTTTTCGAAGGTTATTTTCAAGATAGATGGACTTTATCCCCAGGTTTAGTGCTCTTATTGGGCCTACGCACATCTCGGTTCAGCAAAAGTAGCGTAAATTATTTTAACCCAAGACTGTCAATTTATTATCGTTTTACAGAGGAATTATTCTTTAAAGCATCAACCGGTACAATGCACCAATTCCTGAATCGGTTTAGTAACGATTTGATTACTAATGGAAGCAAATTTGTATGGTTACTACCTAATGATGCTACAGATCCTATGGATGTCCAGCAGATAAGCTTGGGCATTGAATATGATACACCACATATATTTATCGGATTAGACATTTATAACAAAGTCATGGATAATATTACTGATTTTTCACAGTTGGTTTTTCCAGTCGATACTTATAAAAAAGAAACCAATTCTTTAGTATTCAAAGGCAATATGACAGCAAAGGGATTAGAATTATTAGTACGTAAAAAGGATGGTTATTTACGTGGTTGGGCAGCTTATAATTATGGAATTGTAGAATGCAAATTCGACAGTATGAATGGCGGAAAAGCCTTCCTTGCTGATCATGATAGAACCCATGAACTAAAATCAGCAATAATTTGGTCATTGGGACCATGGAACATGGCTGTAACTGGCCTTATTTCATCTGGGCGCGTCTATACCCCAAATAATAACCTGATGATACGGGAAAATGAAAATGCAAATTATACCCTTGTTGCAGATGTTGGGACTAGAAATAGTAAACGTTTGCCAATAGTACATCGTGTTGATATGAGCCTGACAAGATCGCTTCGATTATTAGCTAAAAATTGGGATATTGGTATATCAATATTTAATTTGTTTAATCAACGGAATATTAGTCACAGATCCTATAATCTCACTGCTGACCCATTTATTACTACGGATATAGTGATGCTCGGATTGACACCAACATTATCGGTTCGATTAGAGATTTAGTTCGACCTAGTCAATGAAAAAATAGTTTTTTCCAATACAAATTTAGTGTAAGATTATATTCTTGAAGTGATTTCCAAAGAAAAATAGACGTTTTGAAGAATATCGTAATAGCAATTTCTCTGGTAATATCGACCTTGGCTGCCCAAATCTACAAGGTGGGGGATTCTGTGTCTGATTTTTCAGGATCATTGTGTCCGGATGGGAATCTATCCATTTCACTCAATGATTTTAATGGTATAGAAAATGGCGGGAATCATCATGTGATATGGTTAGTATTTTTTAATTCTACCAGTCGCAGTTGTCAATTGGAGGCTTCTTATACTCAATCAATTACAGAGCAATTTACAAACGCAGGGTTAGCTACGATTGGTGTGGGTAATGGCTGGAGAGAAACAGTAGAATGTTATAATTGGAAACAATCATACGGTGTTAAATACCCTATAATAGATGATAGTCAGTCCGATATCAGGAATATGTTTACTAGAGGTACAGTCCCTCATCATGTGCTGATTAATCATAGAATGGAAGTCATTTATACAGCCAGAGGCTATATAATGCCACCTTTTGGCAATGATTTTCTGGCTGTGTTAAATAGCGCGCTATCTGAATTAACCACTCTATCCTTGGATGAGATAATTGTTCCAGATAACCCCGGGATTCAAAAGTGCTATCCCAATCCTTTTAATCCGGCTGTTACTGTTAATTTTGCATTACAAGATGAAGAGTTTACACAGATATCTGTTTACAATATTCTGGGTGAAAAAGTCGATAATCTCGCCGCAGCTACATTTTCGCCTGGATATCATGATTTACGATGGAATGCAACTGAATTTCCAACGGGCGTTTATTTTATACAGCTGGTGACACCTAGCTACCAGCAAACACGAAAAATCATGTACCTGCAATAGGCACACGAACAGCTCTATATATCTTTATCTATTATTAAAATCAGCTAATCAACCGAGCCAGATACCAATACAAAAAAGTAATCCTGCTACCAGGTGCATATTGATCGTGCCGGAATTTGCAGGGATCAATAGTCGATCATTATAATATTTGTACAGGGTTTGAATAGCTCGAATACCAAAGTAAGCTGCGGGTAGCGCAATCAGCGATAGCTTTGGGAAGGTTCCATTTAGTGCCATCACTATAATACTGACAAATGCGCCTACCACCAGGAACACATAGCCGAGTCTGGCTTTTTCAGGCCCAAAGACTACAATAAGCGTATCCTTGCCGGTGGATTTATCGCCATCATGGTCTGGAAATTCATTCACATATACAATGGCAGCTACTAAAAACCCGATCGGTATACCTGCAAGCAATGCTTCAGGCAAAATTTTACCGGTTTGAACCAGTGCGCTGCCAACAACCATTAACGGGCCAAAATTCAACCCGATAAGTAATTCGCCAAAACCTTTGCGAGAAGCAAACCGGAATGGTGGTGCTGTGTAGAAAAAACCGGAAATAAAACCAATAAGACCAAGCCACAATACTGGATAGCCTGCTTTTACGATCAGCGGAATCCCAACTACAGCACTTAATGTAAACGCAACTAAAGATACAATAAGCATACCCTTGGAAGAAATGAGACCCATTTGGATGCTACGGCTGCCACCGGAATAAGGGACCATGTAATTGTAATTAGCTTCATCCGTACCACTGGTGTGATCAAAATAATCGTTTGCGGTATTGGTTCCAATGTGGAGCAGAGATCCGCCTAGAACCGTTAATCCAAGCCATCCCCAGCTAACATCATAACCCAAAAAGTTTGCCACTGCTGCGCCAACCAGTAACGGAACAAACGTTGCTGTTAGAAATGGTAAACGCATAATGACCAGCCAAGTGAATATCTTTGTCATTAGTCCAATATCTGGACGAACCTCATCAGGCGTTTTGCCATTTAAGGGGTCTGTCACTCCACAGTAGCCAATATGCTCTCCTTCTTTACCCTTGGTTGGTGTTATCTTTATATGGCAAGGTATCTCGTGACCGTCTTTATGCAGAAATACGGTATCACCTTCCCAAGCGCCTTTTTCTACAGATTCATTTAACCAATTGACCACATGTCCGAGTACTATTTGTCCCGGGCTAAAATCGCTGACTCGTCCTTTACCAACCATCTCATCTTCACTATACCCGAATAGTTTTTGCGCACCTTCACTCAGTGTTTCAATTTTTCCATCTAAATCACAGGTTATAATACTTTTTATTTTATCACTCATAATTATTCCTTTGTAAATGAATTGTTATAATTCTCTGATTTTACCACGGCCAGGGTTAAACGACTAATACAAACGGCTTCTTTGTCTTCGTTAGTAATATCAATTTTCCATACTTGTATTCGTTTGCCAATCTTCACCGGGGTTGCTCTGCCGTATACCCAGCCTGAACGAACACTTTTTAGATGGTTAGCATTAATTTCAATTCCTACTACTGCTTCTTTTTCCCAATCTATGTGAAAACTTCCCGCAAGGCTACCTAGAGATTCTGCAAAAGCAACGGATGCACCACCATGCAAAAGCCCATAGGGCTGCGTTGTCCGTTTGTCAACCGGCATTCGTCCGCTTACAAAATCTTTTCCTGCTTCCATAATTTCAATACCAATATGACCGACCATTGTTTTGTCATTAAACTCATTGATCTTTCTGGTTTTATCCTTGTTTTCCATGATTTATTGCTGGTAAATATAAATAGAATGTTTATCCCTTCACCAACCCATAATCCCATAAACCTATTTAAATTGTCATCTTTATAGATGGCAAATATGTAATCGGTAAATCAATATAAATTAATTAATGGAATTTGATACAATACTATGTCATTATGCCGAGGTAGGCCTGAAACTTGGTAACCGCCGATTTTTTGAAAACTGGCTTAGACAAAATATTAAAGCTGCCTTGAATAGAGCTATTCCTGATAAGAAATTCACGGTGCGAAGACTATATGGGCGAATCATGGTTGAACTTGATGATGACCCTATAAAAAATCAGGAAGAAATCACCCAGGCACTATCCAGTACATTTGGGTTAGCTTATTTCGCTTTTGCCAAATATGTTGTACAGGAAATCAAAGGTATTCGTGAAATGGCTTTTGCGGCTTTACAGGATAAAGAATTTGATACATTTAAGATAAAAACAAGGAGACCTGATCAGCAATTTCTTTTCACTGCTCAGCAGGTTAATGAGGATGTGGGCGCATTTATCTTGAGCAAGATGGATAAAACTGTACAGCTTAAAGATCCTGACATCACTTGTTATATCGATATTGTTCAGGGTTCAGTATATATTTATACAGAAAAGATACCTGGACCAGGCGGCTTGCCAACAGGTGCAAATGGGAAGGTTGTGGGATTGCTTTCTGGAGGGATCGATTCTCCAGTTGCCTCTATTTTGGCTATGAAACGTGGAGCGTCAGTTATATTTGTCCACTTTCATTCAGTACCGCTGACAACGGAAGAATCCATTGAAAAAGTGAAACAAATAACTACGGTTTTATCTCATTACCAATCAAGAATTCACTTGTATCTGATAGCACTGACACCGATTCAGAAAGAGATACTAGTAAAGACCAAGGAAAAATATAGAATAATCCTTTACCGTAGGTTTATGTTCCGTATTGCAGAGATAATCGCCCGTAAAGAAAAAGCCCGTGCATTAGTTACCGGTGAATCTCTTGGTCAGGTTGCTTCACAAACACTAGAAAATATTGCCGTTATCGAAACGGTTAGTTCAATGCCGATTCTGCGCCCATTGATTGGATTAGATAAACAGGAAATAATGGATTTAGCGAAGGAATATGGTACTTATGATATTTCAATTTTACCTGATCAGGATTGCTGTTCCCTATTTTTACCTAAGAATCCAGCAACAAAAGCAAAAAAACAATTTATTGAAGCTGAGGAAGAAAACCTTGCTATGGATAATTTGGTACAGGAAGCAATCGATTCTATTGATATAATTAAGATCGTTTCATAGAATATTGATAGATAATAAATAGGGATCTTTTATTACTTCAGGAGTTAATCAAGTAATTGTAATTTTGGTCGAGATGATAAAACTACTATCAAAAATCTTCATATTCACTATTATCACGTCGAGTTGTTCCCTATTTAGTGATGAAGTGCATCTGATAGAAGGGCAAGCGGCACCCAATTTCACTTTGCAAGATCAAGACGGCAAGGAACATACATTATCATCTTACCAAGGGAAAAAGGTCGTCATTTATTTCTACCCTAAGGATGATACACCTGGTTGTACCAAGGAAGCTTGCGGTATACGTGACGCATATGATGATTTTGTAAATCAAGATATTGTAGTTTTTGGGATAAGTTATGATAGCGCAGAAGCCCATCAGGGTTTTATCAAAAAATATAACCTACCCTTCAATTTACTCTCAGATTCTGATAAATCAATTTCCAAGCTTTATGGAACTGCGGGTACCTTTTTTCCCATGCGTAAGACTTTCTTGATTGATGAAAATGGAATGATAAAAAAAATATATTCTAAAGTATCCGTGGTTGGTCACGGCCATGAAATACTGAGGGATTTCAGCATATCTAAATAGTGATTAATCTACGGTGTTCCGACCCCGTGGATATAAACCAATTGCCCGCCTGTATACGCTGATACAGTAACGATCATAAATAGTAGTAATAGAAAGGCCAGTGCCAATCTATCAAGCTGGATGTCATTCTTGTACTTAAAAAAAAAGTAAACCCAGCCAATAAAAAATAATATTGAACCCCAGACAACAATATTACCGAAAGTTTCATGCCGTTCTATCAGAATTAGTGTTTCAGTCGGGTAACCGATTTCGCCAGCTTTCGCGGCTTCTTTTTGCCCGGTTAAGACCGCTGCTATTGCAGAAATCGTAGCTAACCCCATGAGCCACAGCCCCACAACTCTGCTTAACCAGTTGGGCTTCCATAATTGTATTCCGTGCAGTATTAGCGCTGCGGTTATTAATGCGATCGGAAAATGAACAATGGCAGGGTGTAAAGGAATAAACATGATAAAATTTAAATATAAGTAAGGCTTGGCCATAGCCGAGCCTTACTTGTAGCCCGTAGGAGAATCGAACTCCTGTTGCCAGGATGAAAACCTGGAGTCCTAACCACTAGACGAACGGGCCGATAAATAGTTTGAAGCAAGAAAAAGCGGTGGCAAATCTATAGAATCAGTTTCTCTTGATCAATTGCTTTTACATCTATGTTTTTAATCTTCCGTTGTAATATCCAGTACATCCAGTAATTCACCTTTATTATGTAATTCCATAGTGATATCTGCTCCGCCGATTAGTTTCCCATCCACAAACAGTTGCGGAATGGTAGGCCAACCTGAATGTTCTGATAATTTTACCCGGATCATAGGGTCAGTGAGTACATTTACATCCTTATATTCAACACCATAGTGATCCAGTACCTGGACGACGGAATTAGAAAAGCCACACATAGGCATTTCTTTGGTACCCTTCATGTATAGTATAATTGAATTCGTTTCTATATCATTTATTATTTGTTCTTTCATTTCCATGTTAATCCTCCAAATTTGTTTTTTCCCACGCTGACTTTGAAAATGTCTTCAGCTGCAAAGCATGAATTTCATTCGTTAGATGATTGCCAAGTGTTTTGTAAACCAGCTGGTGCTGTTCCACCAGTGATAATTCTTTAAAATCATCACTAACAACCACTGCACTAAAATGATCACCTGTCCCGGTAGTATCTGCTACTTCAACGTGAGAGACTGTTAACCCGGCGGTTATCAATTCTTTTACTTTGTTCGCTTCCATTTAATTAATGTGTCAATTAGGTTAATAATATTAATGATATCGCTTCATATTAATGAAACTAAATAACCAAAAATAATATTATTCATTACAGTTAATTAGAAGTGGATTTTCCTCGGTAATTATTCACGGACCACAAACTGTACATCGCTACCTTTTGGCCAACTCTTTTTGATTCGAACAACTGTAAGAGACTGGCTTCCTCAAAATAAGGCACAAACTTTTTCGGAAATGATTTACCTCTTTTTAAAAAGAGAAAATCATTTCCAACGAATATTCCATCCTGGTGTAGAAATGAATATAGCGTCTCATGATAATTAATGGATAGTGCTGACGCTTCCAAGCGGGGATTCAAATAAAAATTGATCATTGATGGAATCTGGTAATTATCAGCGATAAGTCGTTTGTTTTGCAGTTTAGGGTGAGCCTGTAGGTAGGCTTTGAGTTCACTAGGAAACGTATTATATATGTGGTACCGGTTAGTTACGTCAGCCTTTCCTTTTACAGGTAGAAAGGGCCAAAAAGTTTGTACAGTGATGGTGAAGATCAAGACCAGCGAAAAGCCTATTTGAAATATTAATCGTTTCCGATACACTGGCCAGTTTTCACCAAGTAGTATTCCAAATAGAAACAAACCGCCGGAAAATATTGGTGCTGGCCAGTTGACTTCCATACGCGAGAAAACCGAGTGAACCAGAAAATAGGCTGCTGGAACAATGGTAGCGAATGTGAAATACGTTAATTCAGGCGAAATCGATAGCAAGCGTTTTAGCAATAAAAAGGGCTTTATAACACTATAGTAAAAGAATACAGGTCCAATAGTAACCATCAGTCCCAGCCACAGTCCGCTAAAATCAGACCAGCTGCCGCTGGTGGTTATATGGTTACCCTGGTAACGGACGAAGGCCAGGTCGTTTTGCAGATTCCAGATAATGAATGGCGTAAATACCAGCAATGCCGTCAACAGAGATCCATAGAAACGAACATCAGATAGAAAATGGCGCTTATCCTGGATTACAAATGGAAATAGTATTATCCCTACAGCAGGAAACAAAGCGGATACCTTGGACAGCGCAGCCAGGCCTAGTAATACCCCTGCAGCCCAAAAATATTTAGCATCAATGAAATAGGCCTTATAATAATAAATAATTGCCATAATAGTGAAAAAGGCCAGCGGTGCATCCGGTGTAATAACCACAGCATTAGTGTGAAAAAGCATATTAGCGGAAACACCAAGGGACATGATAATACCAGTAGCCTCATTAAAATATGTTTTTCCGAACCGGTAAAGGAATACCATGAGTATGATTAATAGTGTAAGTGCGCCCAGTCGCACAGTGAAGCTATTTTCTCCAAAAATAGTGAATAGTCGAATAAGGTAGGCGATAATAGGCCCATGATCAATATAGCCCCAGCTAAGGTGTCGGGCATACATGGCATAGTAAGCTTCGTCATCAATTAGCAAAGTATTACTGATAAAAAAGATCCTCAACGTGATGAGAACGCCGCTAATAATGAAAAACATATTTCGATATCGTTTATTCATCTGGTTTTCTTGAGTTTGGATAATTTATGTATTTTTTACACCAAACAGCGGCCTGAACCAGCCGATTCTTTTTACAAAATATTCGTAGGTTAACAGACAGCCGGCAAAAGTGAGTATATTCACTAAAATGAAATAAAAGAACCCCCTAAATACAGATGGTTCTGAATTTTTATGTACGGGAATAAAGTAGGGTATTGGTGACAAATGAACACCCGTTTCCCCTTCGCTGGGATGGTATAGTTCTATATTGAAATT
>Ga0206681_10000299_pt1 | contig 28588 bp, 30 predicted proteins | sample M150012015metaG_FD_161048 | JGI IMG/M metagenome (GOLD analysis project Ga0206681, IMG submission 161048) | Ammonia-oxidizing marine archaeal communities from Monterey Bay, California, United States - M1 500m 12015 | ecosystem: Environmental > Aquatic > Marine > Intertidal zone | place: USA... | reverse complement strand
GGAATATTACTCGATGCAGTGTACGACTTGTACTTACTCCAACACGCGAGTGCTTCTAAAGTTTCCTTCATGATTTCGAACGCTTTATCGTGAGAATAAGTCACCGATTTTCCGTTTTTGAATGATACTTCAATATTAGTATCTTTTCCGATTAGAGATTGACGTACTACGAATCTCTTTGATTTAAGTAAATTTGACATAAGTGTTTAATTTTAAGTTAGTCAGTTATTAATTTCGTTACATATATATTATCCATACTCGTTCGTATTCAGTTTGTAAAAGGTGGATAAATAATTAAGTGCATAATTTGAGTTAGCAGATACTCCGCCACCTGTCTACTCGTGTAAATTCTGTTTTAGTACAGAAATATACGTTGAGTGTAATACTTCTAGAATTCCAGCGCTAGTCACGTTTCCGTTACGATACTGATTTAGCTCATCGATTAAAGCGATAATTTCTGTTTCCTGATTAAAGTAAGATTTGGCATAGTTTGATATTTATTGGTTACGTATATATTATCCAACGAACCTCGTATTTAGTTTGTAATTAAGTTATTAATTAGCATTAGTAGAAAAGTGTGACACAAGGCTACTAAGTAAGGATAGTAACAGGCTAATGTCACAGTTTTTCGTATTCTTCCAAGATGTCAACTTGCTGGGAAATTGTACATGTGAAGAATCCAAACTCGCCGAACATCTCTTCTGCTAATTTATTTAAAGTTTCTAACATCTGTAGTGATTTTAGGTTAGTGTTTTGAGATGTAGTCATCACCAGCCATTTCACGTCCAGTGATCTCTGCATGAACCGTAACTATAGCAGCTTTGAGCTTATTCATCTGCTCGAAGGCGATCATTGCAGCGGTATGATCATAGTAGTAGCTATTGATATAGATCTGCTCCTGAGTTACATACTTGAGCTTCAGAGCCATCTCTTGATCTTTAAGGGTTTCTAGTTTAGTCATCATTAGTCATTTCTAGGGTTAATACTAAGGTTAATACTCCAGGTATCATAAGGGATAACATCCCGAGAGAACCTGTTAAGTTGTAGACATACATGATAGCGATGTCGATGAATAGTACACATGTAAACGGTACGTAAGATAAGATCTTTTTCATAGTTGTAATTTAATAGTTAGTTTAAAAGTTATCTGCCACGGCGAATACAGGCAGTTTGCCGTCGTAAGACTAGATCGCTAAGTCTCTACAGAACGCTGGCATCGCATTCGTGTTAGTATACGACTTGTACTTCGCGAAACAATTCATCGCGTCGAATCGACTCTTGTGAGTGTTGTACACAGTATCGTGATTATACGACACGCTCTTACCCTTCTTATTCATGAAGGTGATAATGGTATTAGTACCAATTAACGTTTTACGGATTACGAATCTCTTCGTGGTAATTTGATTTGAATTTGACATAGTAATAAAATTTAAGTTGAAATCGTTCGTTCGATTTACATATATATTATCCAACGTTAGTCGTATTAACTTTGTATTAAATATAATAACGAATACAGTTAGGTATATATGGGTATATATAGATAGGCATATACGATGGATCGGGATGGGAGGGGAGGAGAGCAGATGATCTCAGATCATAGATCGGATCAGGATAGGAGGGGAGATCGGATGGGGACGGGGAATGGATCATAAAGGGATGGATGGGGGTGGGGCAAATGATTTGGTTTTGGTTTGGGGCGGGGCGGGGTAGGAGGAGGGGGGCTATGCAATCCCCCAATATTTACAATAAAATTTTTTCAGTAGTGTGACATTAGCCTATATAAGGTACTAGTAACAGGCTTGTGTCACAGTAGTAAATAATCCTATAACGATGTGATTATAATGGTGTAAGACAAATACAAGGATATGGCATACAAACAAAAGGGAATGAAATTCCACGACCATGAAGACAAGAAAACCGTAAGCACTCAAGCTGACGCACCTCAAGTAGGATTGAGTAAGCATGAGAAGAGCAAAGGGACTGTGGTAACTGGTGGTAGTAAGAATGAGGTCATTAACGACTTAGAAGATAGAATAGAATTTCTAACATCAGACCTTTCAGATGCTAAAAGCCCGGCTAAGAAAGCTAAAATCCAAGCACAATTAAATAAGTTAAAAACACGATTGGTAGCGACAAGGAAAAATAATTAATCATGGCATACAAACAGAAGACTTACAACGCAGGTGCTGAGTACGGAGAAAATTGGACAGCCCCTAATTATGATAATAAGAAGACTAGAGATGCTTACGGGAGTACTAATATAACTCTAGAAGAGAATATCGGTGAAGAGCGCATGTCTAAGATGAGTCAATACCGACAAGAGAAGATAGCTAACCGAAGTGAGGTAAAGATACAGCGTCATTTAGATGATGAGCAAAGAAAGGTTGATAGAGGCACTGGTTTATCTCGTGGTGAGATAAGAAGAGCTAATAGACAGAGACGAAAAGAGCTAAGGCAAATAAAAAGAACTAACAGAAGAAACGCAAGAAACAATTAATATTATGCCAATATTCGGAAGAAAAAACAAAGGTACTAGAAAGAAGTACCAGAATAAGGCTTTGACGAATGCTCAGGCTAGAGAGATAGAACGAGTGGGTGGTTCAAACCCTACAGGTGGAGCATCTACAACTGCTGATACTAAAAAAGCTGAAGGGTCTAAGCAGACACGTAACGAAACTGCAGCTGATTATAGAGCTAAAAAGAAAGCTGAGTTAGATGCTAAGAAAAGAGCATTAGTTGCTAAACAAAAAGCAGTGACAGCTGATAAAGCCAATAAGAAACCAGTGGCTCCAGATCATAGCAAGAAGACTAACAAACCATACAAAGGAGTTACTAGTGATGACAAGAAAAGTCAGGCTAAAATTGAGGCCGGTAACAAGAGAGCTATAGCTAATAGAACAGCTAAAGGAAAGGCTAAGAAAGGTGATAAATATAAGTACACAAAAGCTGACGGTAGTACCGTTATGATAACCAAAAAGTAAATCAATTAATACAAACCAAAAATCAAAACAAATGACCTATTATTACTACAAAACCAGTACACTAAACACTGGAAAACCTCAGGTAACTGAAGACAAACTTGCGGAATGGAAACATTTAGCAGATAAAAAGAACTGGAGAATAACACAGTTAGCAAATGGGTACTACCAAACAGAAGTCAACAACCCAAACGACCAAGACAAATGGGTCGACATTACTCGTAGAGAAACTCTCGATGGGGCTGAAGCTGCTATCAATGGCAGTGTCGAACACTTTGGTAAAAAACTGGAATTCCTTAACGGACCAAAAGTAGTTAAAACCTTCGATTCTTAAGATTATACAATTTAATTAAATTCAATTCAATACATTATGGAGTACAATTTACCAAGCGAATTGGTCAAAGACTTAAACTTTGGCCGAGAGGCTGAGAATAGAGTAATAGCTGGTGTTAATAAACTAGCTAAAGCCGTGAAATCCACATTAGGCGCATCGGGAAAATGCGTCATTTACGAAGATGGAAGAGGCAAACCGGTCATAACAAAAGACGGTGTAACCGTTGCAGAAAGCGTAGTCTTATTTGATCCGGTAGAAAATATGGGTGCTACCCTAGTTAAGGAAGCAGCCCGAAATACAGTGAAAGAGGCTGGTGATGGTACAACTACCGCTACTGTTTTAGTAGAAGCCTTGATCGATTCTATACGTACTGCCGTCGCTGCAGACGTTTCAATCAGAAAAATTAAAGATGGAGTGAACCAATGCCTAGAAGAGGTGATGGAATACCTAGATTCTTCCGCTATAGAGGTAGAGGGTGATATGCTTAAAGCTGTCGCTTCTATTTCCTGTAATAATGACGAAGAATTAGGGGCTATTATTGCCGAAGCCTACGAAAAAGTAGGGAAACATGGGGTTGTTTTGCTAGAAGAGAGTCCTACTGAGGATACTTACGTAGAAGTAGTGGATGGAGCACAGATAGACTGCGGATTAACCTCACCACACTTCATTACTAACACAGAAAAACACTTATGTGAGTTAGATAACCCATTCGTGCTAACAGTTTCCTCTGAAATCCCTAATATTCGTAAAATTCAGGGTATATTAGAACATGTGATCAAAAATAACCGCTCATTACTTATTGTAGCTCCAGTATCCCAGCAAGTTAAATCGGCATTATTGATGAACAAGGTTAAAGGAAATATTAAAGTGAATATTATTGACCCACCAGGTTTCGGTCCTACCCGTATGGACGCCATAGAGGACTTATCTATACTAACAGGGTCAACAGTTATTAATGAAGAACTAGGTGACGACCTCGACCTTATAACAATTGAACACTTAGGTGGGGTTGAATTCTCTGTAACAGATGATAAGAATACTACAATTACTTTAGATGGTACTAGCAACGCTGTATTAGAAAGGATAGTAGAAGTTCAGGCTAAGATCACTGAAGAGAAAAACGGTTTTATTAAGAAGAAACTAGAGCAAAGACTAGCTACTCTATCAGGTAGTGTAGGAGTTGTGAAAGTCGGAGCTGATTCTAAGGTGGAGCTTAAGGAAAAGAAGGATAGAGTGGAAGATGCTATCTATGCTACGAAGGCTGCACTGAAAGAAGGTGTTGTCCCAGGGGGTGGAGTTGCCCTCCTTGATGCCTCAGAAAAAATTCTCTCCGGGCGAGCCGGAGATGTATTACTACAAGCAATTAAAGCTCCGTATAATACTATACTAGATAACGCTGGTTTAAGCATGTTAGCTACTGATGGTGCTATCGGTACAGGTATCAATGTTGTGACTGGTGAATGTGTGGATATGGTCGCAGCTGGTATCGTGGATCCAGTGTTAGTAACAAAGACCGCACTTAAGAATGCTGTATCTGTAGCACTTACTATAATGTCAGCTGATTGTGTAATCTCAAATATCAGAGTAAATGAAAGCAGTTAATGATTATATAGTTGTAGAACCGATTAAAGAGGAGAAGAAAACCTCAGGTGGTTTACTACTCACTGATGAAACAGATTCCGATAATAGGTATAAGAAAGCTAAAGTCGTTTCTGTAGGTAATCTAGCTGAGATAATTAAAGAAGGGTCTATAGTTATGTACGATCAACATGCAGGTCACGATATATCCTATGAGGATTTATTATATAAAGTTATAAGACTTAGAGATATAGTCCTTGCGGAATGATTAGGAATATAACATCTCAAGATCTTAAAGACTCTCATTTCCTCAAGTACTATAGATTGGTTCGGAAATGGGCGTGCAAAGCTAATGATATAAAAGATGCTGACTTAGAACTCTTGATATATTTAAACTGTTTAACTAGATTCACTAGAGATGATTTCATTAATGGAGTATATGCTTACACTTGGGATAAACACCGGTGGGAGAGATTAAGGAAAGCAGGTTGGATAGAAGTATGGAGGCAGAGAAATCGTACAACAATTAAATATACAGTTTACAAAACGTCATTTAAGTGTAATCATCTTATAAGTAGAATATATAGAATACTACTAGGTGAGGAGGATATACCTACGTCCATAACAAACCCTTATTATAATAATAAATCATACACAGATAAGGTTATGAATAAATCTATAGATGATATGATTAAAGATAAAGATAGATAGTTATGTTAAAAAAAAGAATACTAAGGTGTAACACCTGTGGTGAACGTAGAGACACTAAGTGTGATAGACCTAAATGTAGGATTAACACCGAGAAGGGTAATGATATGGGTTGTGGATGTGGAATAAATCGCAAAGAAGAAGAGAAAGGTAAGGAGAAAGAGTTCAATCCAAATGGAGAAGGTAAATAATCAAATAACACATAATGAATATACTAACAAAGATATTTTCTTCAGGAGCTACAGAACTGGTTAAAGGTTTAGGCGGCGTCTTAGATAACCTAACAACCTCTAAGGAAGAGAAACTTGCTGCAGAGCTAAAGATCAAGGAGCTAGTCTCTGAGTATGAGAGAGACATGGAAAAACAAGTTACAGACCGTTGGAAATCGGATATGGCTTCTGATTCGTGGCTTAGCAAGAATGTTCGCCCATCAGTACTAATATTTTTAGTTGTATCCACAGTGTTAATGATATTCATCGATGCTGGTGTTATAACTTTTAATGTAGAAGAGAAGTGGACTAGTTTATTACAAATAGTATTAATAACAGTGATCGGTGCCTACTTCGGAGGACGCTCACTAGAAAAAACAAAGAAATGAGTATAGATCAATCAACAGCGTATAGTTTTGGTCAGCCAGGTAGTGCTTACTTGACTGGAGCTGGTATATTTGAACCACCAACAGGGATGGTTGTAGTATCAATAGTGAGTTTAGATAGTGTTACAGCTTTCACTCAACTAGTACCAGTTAATGGACCTGGTAGTGCTTACTTTGGGACAACTACCCCACATGCAACCTTAAACGGGACAAATCCAAGTGCGTTACCAACCACAGAAACTTTCCCAGCTGGTGTAACTCTATTCGGTAGATGGAGCAAAGTTCAGATTAATGGCACTGGTGCAGCAGTAATGTTGTATTTCGGATATTAAATAATTAACAATTAACAATTAAATTAAATCAAAGATGAGTAAAGTAAAAGAGATGGTTGACTTAAAACCTAAAGCAACTAAAATTACAGATGAGCAATTACAGGAACTACAAGCTGTAGTTAATGACAATAACGCTATCCAGTTCCGTGTTGGAGCATTGGAAGCTCAGAAACACGAGTTAATACACCAGCAAGTTGGTATTCAATCTAAGATAGTTGAATTGCAAAATACTTTTAGTAAAGAGTATGGTACTTTTGATGTAGACTTGCAAGACGGTTCAATTAACTACCCGGAAGATGGAAAGCCACGTAATTAGAAAGATCACCATAGGTAAGGATTATAAGAATGATGCTATGCATTATGCTGTTGGTCAAAACGTCTATGGTGGCCACACGATATGCGATATACTAGAAGAAGAGAATAAGTACTCTATTTATATACGAAAGAAAGACGTAGTTATTCCATGGAAAGATTTTAATAAGAACATGGCAATATCAGTGGAATATGATCTTGAATACTAATGAAGCCATTATATGATTATATAATAAAACCTTTAGGTGAGAGGTATAATAACTCTGTAGAAGTAGAAGATGGTAAAAGTTTAATATTAAATACGGAAATATTTAATCATGGATATATTAACCGTAAAGCTATTATTATCTCTACTCCTGTTGACAATGTACATAACCTACAGGAAGGGCAAGAAGTTATAGTCCATCATAATATATTTAGAAGGTGGCACAACGTTAAAGGTATAGAGAAAAACAGTAGGGGCTTCTTGAGTGAGGGAGAATATCTAGCCAACCCTGATCAGATATATATGTATAAGAATGTATCTTGGGAATGTGTTAATGGTTTTACTTTCGTTAAGCCGTTAAAGAATAAAGATACCTTCTCGTTAAATCCTGAGCAACCATTGGTAGGTATAGTTAAATACTCGGATGGTACATTCTTACCCACACAATTAGTGGGTTTTAAACCTAGTAGCGAGTTTGAATTCACTATAGATGGCGAGAGACTGTATAGAGTTATGAATAGTTTTATTACAATTGAATATGAATATAAAGGAGACGAAGAAGAGTATAATCCAAGCTGGGCATAAAGCAGTTGAAGAGTTAATCAAAGTAGCTAAGGAAGCTATTGTTGATTCTGATGATGATATATCAGCAGATAGACTTAAGAATGCCGCTGCTACAAAGAAGCTTGCTATCTTCGATGCCTTTGAGATATTGAACCGAATCGAGGAAGAGGAACGTGTTATAAACGATTTAGAGAATTCTAGGAAGGATTTGAATAAACCAAAATTCCAAGGGTTCGCAGAAGGGAGGAGTAAGTAATGTACGAACAATCACTTTACAAAATAATAGAACCAGTTAAACTTACCACTATCAAGAGATTGAATAAGGGTAAGAAATGGAAGTATGGCTACGATAAAGAAAGTGATGTAGTTGTAGTATCTAAAACTGGAGAGATTGGAGAGATAGTAGAAATACAAGGACTAAAGATAGCTCTACCTAAAGTACCTAAAGAAGTATTCAGCTGTTCAAAGGAAAAGAAAGAACAGAAGTGGAGAAGGTTTGAAGCTAACTCAGCTTTCAGCAAAATTAAAACTAGATTTGATTGGGATGATTATCCTAAAGAATTTAAAGAATTACATTACACATATATAGACGAGGAATTCAAGAGAAGAGAAAATGGGTTCTGGTTTATGAATAATGGAAACCCAACTTGGATTCCTGGTAGTTACTATATGTACCTGCAGTGGAGTAAGATAGATGTTGGAGCTCCAGATTTTAGAGAAGCCAATAGGCTTTTCTTTATATTTTGGGAGGCTTGTAAAGCAGATCAACGCTGCTATGGTATGTGTTATCTAAAGAATAGACGTTCAGGTTTTTCTTTCATGAGTTCGGCTGAAACCGTTAATTTAGCTACTCTAGCAAGTGATAGTAGATTTGGGGTGTTATCCAAGAGTGGTGGTGATGCAAAGAAAATGTTTACGGATAAAATAGTACCTATAAGTATTAACTACCCGTTTTTCTTTAAACCTATCCAAGATGGTATGGATCGTCCGAAGTCTGAACTAGCTTACCGTATTCCAGCTAAGAAGTTTACTAGAAGGAAGATGGGTGTTAATGAGGAACAAGACGACATGGAAGGTCTTGACACTACTATTGACTGGAAGAATACCGGCGATAACAGTTATGATGGGGAGAAACTTTCCTTATTAGTCCATGATGAGAGTGGTAAGTGGGAGAGGCCTGATAATATTCTGAACAACTGGAGAGTTACTAAAACCTGTTTAAGGTTAGGTGGTAGGATAGTTGGTAAGTGTATGATGGGTTCAACTTCTAACGCACTAGATAAAGGTGGTAATAACTTTAAGAAACTATATGGAGACTCAGATGTTACTAGACGAAATAGGAATGGACAAACAAAGTCTGGTTTATATTCTTTGTTTATCCCAATGGAATGGAACTATGAAGGATTTATTGACCAATTCGGAGTTCCAGTCTTTGACAGTCCAAGTGATGATGTTCACGGACCACATGGTGAATTAATAGATACTGGTGTTGTTGAGTATTGGGAGAATGAAGTTGATGGTTTAAAAGGTGATCAAGATGGATTAAACGAATTCTACAGACAATTCCCAAGAACAGAAGAGCACGCGTTTAGAGATGAGACAAAGAATAGTTTGTTTAACCTCGTTAAGATATACGAACAGATAGATTATAATGAAGGTAATAGGAATTCCTCGGTCTTAACAACCGGTAATTTCCAGTGGGCCAATGGAGTTAAAGATACTCAAGTAGTATTTAACCCAGACCCTAACGGTAGGTTTAAAGTGAGTTGGGTTCCTAGTCGAGGGATGCAGAATAATGTTATATTAAAGAATGGAATTAAATACCCTGGAAACGAACACGTTGGTGCGTTTGGTTGTGATAGCTACGACATTAGCGGTACTGTGGATGGTAAAGGCTCTAAAGGAGCATTACATGGATTAACTAAGTTCAGTATGGAAGACGCTCCGGCTAACACGTTCTTTTTAGAATATGTAGCTAGACCTCAAACTGCTGAGATATTCTTTGAGGATATTCTTATGGCAATAGTATTCTACGGGATGCCAATACTTGCAGAGAATAATAAGCCTCGTTTATTGTATTATCTACGCAGAAGAGGTTACAGAGGTTTCAGTATGAATAGACCTGATAAAGTTTGGAACAAGTTATCTGTAACTGAAAGAGAAGTTGGTGGTATGCCAAACTCTAGTGAGGATATAAAGCAAGCACATGCCGCTGCTATTGAAATGTACATTAATGATCATGTTGGTCATTTAGAAGATGGTACTTATGGTACTGTATATTTCAGTGAGACACTAAATGATTGGAGTAGATTTGATATAAACAAGAGAACCAAGTATGATGCTGCCATAAGTTCTGGTTTAGCTATCATGGCTTGTAATAGACATTTATACCGACCAAACCAAGAGGTAAAGAAACAACCATTAGGTATAAGCATATCAAGATATACTAACACCGGATTTAATTCAACAATAATAAAAAAGTAAGTTATGGCAGAGTCTGTTGTAAAGAATTTCCCTTCGCAAGCAGTTAGTGATTTAGAAAAGATGACCCAAGAGTATGGGTTGAAAGTAGCTAGAGCTATTGAACATGAATGGTTCTCTGGTACTACCTCTAAATATGGGGGCAACGTAAACAACTTCCATAATTTAAGACTATATGCTAGGGGAGAACAACCTATACAAAAATACAAAAATGAGTTATCTATAAATGGTGACTTAAGCTACTTAAACCTAGATTGGAAGCCTGTACCTATCGTACCGAAGTTTGTTGATATTGTGGTGAATGGTATGGCTCAAAGAACGTATGACGTTAAAGCTTACTCTCAAGATTCATATGGAGTTAGTAAGAGGACTAAGTATATGGAATCTATAATTAGAGATATAAGAGCTAAAGATTTCAATGATGCCGCTCAGGAGAATTTGAATATGAATCTTTATGAGAACGATAAAGATAAACTACCAGATTCAGAAGAGGAATTAGCATTACATATGCAACTTGATTACAAGCAGGCTGTGGAGCTAGCTGAAGAGCAGGCTATAAACGTTCTGATGGAGGGTAGTAAGTTTGATCTTATTAAGAGAAGAACTATATATGATTTAGCTACCATAGGTATTGGTGCTACAAAAACTACATTCGACTGGAGTGAAGGAGCTAAGGTTCAATACGTTGACCCAGCGAATCTAGTGTACTCTTACACTGAGTCTCCATATTTTGAAGATATATATTACGTTGGGGAAGTTAAAGAGATTCCAGTAAACGAGTTAGTAAAAGAGTTCCCTAATTTATCTGAGTCGGAAATTCGTGAGATCGTAGAAGGATCTAAGAGTTCTGCTAGACTTATGAATAACTCTAACGGGGATAAGAATAAAATTAGCGTACTATATTTCAATTACAAGACACATAAGAATAACACTTATAAAGTAAAAGAGACTGGATCAGGTGCTGACAAGGTTATCGAGAAAGATGATACCTTCAACCCACCAGCAGATATGGATGGGAACTTCTCTAAACTTGAAAGAGTTATGGAGTGCTTATACGAAGGTGTATTAGTATTAGGCACTGATAAACTATTAAAGTGGGAGATGGCTAAGAATATGCTTAGAACTAAATCCAACTTTGATAAAGTTAAAATGAATTATAGTATCGTTGCACCTAGGATGTACAACGGTAAGATAGAATCTATAGTTAGTAGAATAACTGGGTTTGCTGACATGATTCAGTTGACACATTTAAAACTTCAACAAGTTCTTTCTCGCATGGTTCCAGATGGTGTCTATTTAGATGCTGATGGTTTAGCTGAGATTGATTTGGGTAATGGTACAAACTATTCCCCGCAAGAAGCTTTAAACATGTTTTTCCAAACTGGTTCTGTTATTGGTAGAAGTTTCACCTCAGAGGGAGACCAAAATCCTGGTAAAGTACCTATCCAACAGATACAGAATGGTGGTGGTGGAAATAAGATTCAGAGTCTTATACAAACCTACAACTACTACTTACAAATGATACGTGATGTCACCGGGCTTAATGAAGCTAGAGATGCATCAACTCCGGATAAGAATGCTTTAGTTGGTATTCAAAAGCTAGCAGCGGCTAATTCTAATACAGCAACTAGACACGTATTACAGTCTATGTTATTGTTAACAGCTGAAACTGCTGAAGCTTTATCGTTGAGGATCTCGGATATTATAGAGTACTCACCGACTAAGGAAGCATTTATCCAATCTATAGGAGCTCACAATGTAGCTACACTAGAGGAGATGGGGGAATTGCATCTGTACGATTTCGGTATATTTATAGAGTTAATGCCTGATGACGAAGAGAAGCAGATGCTAGAGAATAACATTCAAGTAGCTTTAGCTCAAAAGTTGATAGACTTAGATGATGCTATAGATCTTAGAGATGTTAGGAATGTTAAGCTAGCTAATCAACTCCTTAAAATAAAGAGGAAAAAGAAACTTGAGAGAGATCAAGCGATGCAACAACAAAACATCCAAGCTCAATCTCAAGCGAACATTGAAGCCCAGCAAGCAGCGGCCCAAGCTGAAACTCAAAAGGAGCAAGCTAAAGCTCAGATTGAAACTCAACTAGAACAGACTAAGAGTCAAATGAAGATTGAGTATTTGAAACAAGAAGCTCTAGTTAAGAAGGATTTAATGGATCATGAGTTCCAATTAAATATGCAGCTTAGAGGTATGGAGAACGAGATTATAGATAAGCGAGATACTAATAGAGAAGATCGAAAAGATCAACGCGTAGATAAACAAGCTGAGAATCAGCAAGCAATAAAAAAGGGTGAATCACTTAAAAAGTTTGAGTCTTCAGGTAATGATATAACCGGAGGCGGACTCGGATTAGATAAGTTCAATCCCAGATAGTTTTTAATTATATAATATTTTATTATGGCAGAAGAACAAGATAATGTAACTAAGGTTAAGCTTAGTTCGAACCCAATGGAAGACAACATAATCAAAGTCGACCTTAGTAAACCACCGGTTCAAGAAGAGGTTGAGGAACCTAAAGCTGAAGAAGTAATAGAGGAAGTCACAGGAGAACCTGAACCTGAAGTAGTAGCAGAAGTAGAGGATACCGTACTAGAGGAAATTACTGACGAAGAGGTTGAGGAGGTAGAAGAGCAAGTTGAAGAAGCAATAGCTGAAGCACAGGCTACTGGAAAACCACTACCAGAGAATGTACAAAAACTAGTGGACTTCATGGAAGATACTGGTGGAGATTTAAACGACTACGTAAATCTAAATAGAGACACATCTAAATTAGATGACTCTGAAGTATTAGACGAGTACTACAAGAAAACTAAATCTCATTTATCCGCTGAAGAGAGAAACTTTTTGTTAGAAGACAAGTATGGTTTCGATGAAGACATAGATGATGATAGAACAATAAGATCAAAGAAAATCGCTTTGAAAGAGCAAGTTGCTGAAGCGAAAGCCTATATAGACGGGCAAAAGTCTAAATATTACGAAGAGATTAAAGCTGGAAGTAAACTCACTGATGAGCAACAGAAAGCAGTTAACTTCTTCGATCGTTACAATAAGGAATCTGAAGACACTAAGAAACTATCTGATTCTAACAAGCAAGTTTTTCAACAGAAGACTAATAATCTATTCAACGACAAGTTCAAAGGTTTTGACTACAACGTCGGAGATAAGAAATACAGGTTTAATGTTAAGAACGCAGACGACGTTAAGAGTACCCAGAGTAACATCAACAATTTCGTGGACAAGTTTGTCGGTGAAAATGGAGAGATGAAAGATGCTAAGGGTTATCACAAGTCTTTATTTACAGCAATGAATGCTGACGCTATTGCTCAACATTTTTATGAGCAAGGAAAAGCAGATGCAATCAAAGATACTGTAGCTAAAGGTAAGAACATTAACGTAAATGCTCGAGGCACCCATGGTGAAACAAACATAGGTGGTGTGAAAGTTAGAGTGTTAGGTGAAGACTCAAATGATTTCAAGTTCAAAATTAGAAAAAAGAAATAATTAAACTTTAAATTAAAAAATTATGGCAATTACTCCAAGTACGGTGTTCTCAGCTGCAGCAATACAGGCTGTTACATCGGATAATTATTTAGACATCCAAGATAATGGATGGGCACAGCAATACCTGCCTGACTTGATAGCAAAAGAATCTGAGATATATGGTAAACGTACTGTCGCAGGATTCTTAGATCAAGTTGGGGCTGAAGAAGCTATGTCAGCTGATCAAGTTGTTTGGTCAGAACAAGGTAGATTACATTTATCTTACGAATGCACAATATTGTCGGCTGCTGCTAGTACAATGAAAGTAGCAAAAGACATTGATGGTCAAACTAGGACAACTGACCACGGTATTCGTGTAGGTGATCAAGTTTTAATCTCTGGTGGTGGTCAAACTATAACCGCATTAGTTACATTAGCACCTGCTGGTGACGATGATTTTACAGCTCTACCTTATGGTGGTGCACACTTATCGGATATGGGATTTGTGGATGGTGATGATACTTGTAAGGTTTTGGTTTTCGGTTCTGAGAACTCTAAGGGATTAGGTTACGTAGGTGGTCGTTCTAACAAACCTGATTTTACTTCTTACTCAAACAAACCTATTATACTTAAAGATCAGTATGAAGTTTCAGGATCTGACGCTTCTCAAATTGGTTGGGTTGAAGTTTCAGGTGAAGACGGGCAAAATGGTTACCTGTGGTACTTGAAAGCTGCTGGTGATACTCGCTCACGTTTCTCTGATTACTTAGAAATGAGTATGATTGAGTCTGAGAAAGCGCATGATGATTCTACCATCTTAGGTGGTGCGAATGGTTTAGTTGGTACTGAAGGTTTATTCGCAGCAATTAAATCTAGAGGTCATCAATCTTCTGGTGTATCTGGTGTTAATGCTGCAACTGACTTGGCTGAATTCGATGCTATCTTAGCTGAATTCGATAAGAATGGTGCTATTGAGGAGAATATGATGTTTGTAAATAGAGCTACTGCTCTTGCTGTAGATGACATGTTAGCTTCTATGAATTCTTATGGCGCTGGTGGTACTTCTTATGGAGTATTCGACAACGACGAGGATATGGCTTTAAACTTAGGTTTCTCTGGATTCAGAAGAGGTTCTTATGACTTCTACAAATCTGACTGGAAATACTTAAATGACTTAGCTACTCGTGGTGGTATCAATGCAGCAGCTACTGGTGGTGAAGCTATCAGAGGTGTTATGATCCCAGCGGGTGTATCTTCTGTTTATGATGAGAATCTAGGGAAGAACCTTAAACGTCCTTTCTTACACGTTCGTTATAGAGCTTCTCAAACTGAATCTAGAAAGCTTAAAACTTGGACTACTGGTTCTGTTGGAGCTACTACTTCTGATTTAGATGCGATGACTATGAACTTCTTATCTGAAAGATGTTTAGTTACTCAAGGTGCTAATAACTTTATGTTATTGAACTAGTATATTAAGAGGTTGGGGCTTCGGCCCCAATCTTTATTTTTAATTTTTATTATATTATATTATGGCTAAAAAGCAAATAAAGAAAACTACTACAGTTGCAGATACTGTATTAGAACAAGAAGTTGTTGAAGTAATGGAACAACCTAAGGTTGAGGAATCTGTTATCGATACACCAAATTCGAAATCTATAAAACCTACAAGTTCTGAATGGGAGTTTAAAGATAGAACGTACCTTATAAGTAATGGTGCTAAACCTTTAAGTAAATCCATTAAGAGTGCTGGTATATATTACTTTGATGAAGAGAAAGGATACGAGAGAGAGTTAAAGTATTGTGAGAATCAACAGTCTTGCTTTGTAGATGAAATGCAAGGTGATCAAAGATTGTCTCATATTATATTTAGGCAAGGTGTTTTACATGTACCTAAAAATAAGGTAACATTGCAAAAATTATTATCCTTATACCATCCTTACGCAGGTAAGACATATATAGAACTACAACCCCAGAGGATAGCTGAAAGAGAAATCGACTGGTTAGAGATGGAAATTGAAGCATTAAATGCTGCAATGAATCTAGACATTGATATGGCTGAAGCTGTTATGCGTGTTGAGATTGGTTCTAAAGTATCTAAGATGAGTTCTAAGGAACTTAAAAGAGATTTATTATTATACGCTAAAAGAAATCCAGCGTTGTTCTTAGAGTTAGTTAATGACGATAATGTACAACTAAGGAATTTTGGTATTAAAGCAACAGAGCTAAACATTATAAAGTTATCATCAGATCAAAGACACTTCATGTGGGGATCTAACGATAGAAAACTTATGACAGTTCCGTTTGACGAACACCCTTACTCCGCACTTGCACAGTGGTTTAAAACTGATGAAGGTATGGAAGTATATACTAATATTGAGAAGCGGTTATCATAACTGTTTCTTATAATACTAAATAAGCACAAACCTTAAACCTTAAACTGTAAACCTTAATTCACAAACAATTATTTATTAATCATTAAAACATTTTGAAATGAAAAAAATGCTTTATTTTCAAACAGGTGCAGATGACGCTACTTCTTTTCCAGCTGATCGGATCTACGCTATTGATGCCGGGACAGCTGCAGTAGAAATTTACTTCACCGGAACAGGGACTGGGACACTACTTTCTAGTGTCGGTTTAACTGTAACAGCTGGGCAAGAAGAAAACGTTGTTAAAGCTATTGTACAGAAGATAAACGAGGGTCCTCATTCTGACGGACTTGTTGTTATCGCTGACGATGCTAACGGAGTTTATTGCCACTCTGGTATTACACTTTGTGGTAACATTACTTTCGACACTACTCCGTAGCACTAAGTAAACTTAATATTAATAGCCATCCTTTCGGGTGGCTATTTTTTTTGTCCTATACTAACTCCTCACTTTAATATGTAACTATAATATTGTAAAATAGAATGTAATGAAATCAAGAGGATTAGGAGATTCAATAGAGAAATTCACAAAGTTTACAGGGATAAAAACACTAGTAGATTTAACCACTGAAAAGAAAGACTGTGGATGTAATAAAAGGAAGACTTGGTTAAACAAGCAATTCCCTTATAAATTAAAAGAAGATGGCGGTAGCAAACATTGATACGGTTTACCAAAGAGTTTTAGCTTTAGCGAACAAAGAACAGAGGGGTTATATAACACCCCAGGAGTTCAACCTGTTAGCAGGTAAAGCTCAGAATGATATATTCGAAATGTATTTTCATGATTACAAAACGGCATTACTAAGTCCAGGTAATCAGAGTAAATCAGCTGATGATATAGAGATGCTTCGTGAGAAGATCGCCATGCACAGGGTTATTGGTGGTGTTGTTAGTGACACTGGGATTACACCTAGTGATGTTCATTGGTTAGAATCTGTATATGGAAAGTATCAATCTAAAAGAGTTTATACTATAACAACTGTTGCTGGTAGTAATATAGTTTTAGCAGAGACTAGCAGTAATTTTACTAGAATTAGTCTAAGAGCTTACTATGATGGAACTGGAGAGGCTGCAGAAGGTGAAGGTTATTATCACATATATTTTACTAACGGTGGTGAGTTAACCAGTGCGGTAAATACAGTAGTAGCTGAAGCTTTAGGTATCCAAGGAAATATTGCATCATACTCAGCGACTCAAATGGCAACAATAATCGCTAATGTGATTAATGACCACTCACCTTATCATTCAGCTACGTCTGCTGATGACGTAGTTACCATAACTTATAATCAAGGTACAACCTGGACAGGTAGTGAGGTAATAAGTTACGGGGGTGGAATGACTAGTGATGTAGACGTTGCAACTACTGCTGGGTCAGACCTTGTTTACGAAGAAGTTGATAGAGAACTATGGCAGTATATAAAATATAACAAGAGACTAAATCCATTAACATCGCGTCGGGGAATTTTTCAAAGACTATCTAGTAATATGTTAGAGCTTACCCCAAATCCAGGCGCTAGTACTTTTTGTGATTATATTAAAAGGCCAGTGGACCCAAAGTGGGGTTACGTAGTTGTAAATGAGAAAGCTTTATACAATTCGTTTACAACAATTGGTTTTGAATTGCACGCCTCTGAAGAAAGTACATTGACAAATAAAATACTTGAGTTAGCTGGTATTGTTATAAACAAGCCTGGTTTATCTGAAGTTATACTTAGAAACGAAGCCGTTAAGGAGGCGAACGAAAATAAATAATTATGGGGTTATTAGATATTACACAAAAGGGTTATAACGATGGTACTGGTAACAAGGGGGATTACCAGTTCGTATCACTAGATGATATTATAAGTTCTTTTATGGTTGTGTATGTGGGTGAGAATAAGATACTTACTAAAGTTAGTAGAACGGATGTACAATTTCATGGAATGAGAGCAATTCAAGAATTATCATACGATGTTCTTCGCTCTCACAAAGCTTATGAAATAGAGGTTCCAAGTACTTTAGTTATGTACTTACCTCAAGATTACGTTAACTACACTAAGATAGTTAGAGTAGATTCTAATGGTGTTGAGAAGCCGTTATACCCCACAGGTAAGACGTCGAATCCCTTTCCTATATCTCAAGATGCTAATGGTACATACCAATTCGATGGTACTAGTCTAGCTGGCGAGTTCACTACTGTAACATCTACGAATCCTAGAAACTCAAATACCCGCGACAGGTTTAGTAATATATCATCTTCTAACGATAACCAAGATTATGATGATGTTAACATGGTTGACAGTAGAGGTAGAAGATATGGATTAGATCCGCAACATGCTCAAGCTAACGGTACATTTTATATAGATAATGCCACTGGATTTATCCATTTCGGCTCTAACCTAGCAGGAGAAACAATAACATTAAAGTACATTAGTGATGGTTTAGGTACTGATGGTGAAATGGTTGTACATAAGTTTTGTGAAGAAGCAGTATACAAACATATTATGTATGGGTTAATATCTGGGAGAACAGGTATACCAGAATACATAACGCAGAGATTTAAGAAAGAAAAGTTTGCAGAAACTAGGAAAGCTAAGATTAGACTTTCGAATATTAAAATGGAGGAGTTCACTCAAGTATTGAGAGGTCTTGGTAAACCAATTAAGTAGTAGTTTATGTCAGAAATAAAACATACGTTTCAAGCTGGGAAGATGAACAAAGATCTCGATGAGAGATTAGTTCCTCAAGGAGAGTATAGAGACGCTTTAAATATAGAAGTTAGAACCTCAGATGGTAGTGATGTTGGCGCAGTGCAATCTTTGTATGGTAATTTACTACGTGATACACATGATGCTTCTAAGTATCCTATAAATCCAACTATTAATTGGGATGGTGTTACTAGTGAGTTCGTCGGTTCTATAGCTGATGAGAAAACTAATAACGCTTACTTTTTCGTGGCAGCACCACCTGTTAATAAACCTGCTCATGGCTCATCATCTTCGATAACTGAACAGAAGTTATATAAAGATATGATACTGCAGTATAGTAATAATACTAAAACTATACTCCCAGTAGTCACAGACATATTTAGAATAGAACTAACAGCTTCTGAGTTAAGTGCTGGTAGTGGTGATAGTACAAATCCTTACACTAAGATAACTGTCGACTCGGATAAAGCTAAGCTTATTAGACCTGGTATGACTATAGAGGCTATCAATATATCTGGTAGTTCTTTACTCTCTAAGTATGATTCGTATATACCTAATGGTTTAGGTGGAATTAAAGTAAGAGAGGTTAGTGGTAATGATATTTACTTCAACTGTAGGGTTGTGGGTGATTTAACTTATTGTCACGCTTGGATATTTAAAGCTGAGCCGGTTTTAAGTTTCCATAGAGAGAGTATTAATGTGAGTAAGTTAATAACTGGTATAAATATAATAGATAATTTATTGTTCTGGACTGATAACAATTCGGAACCAAAGAAGATAAATATAGATAGATCACAAAAATCTAGCACTCATAGTTTTGATGAGCACACAGATTTAATGATTAACAACCCGGATGCTTATGGGAGTGTTTTAATTGAGTTTGCAACTATAGATTCAAACGCTACAAACAGTGAGCTGAAAGAGGAACACATAACAATGATTAGGAGAGCTCCAAGGACTGCTCCTAATTTAGAGATGTCCACTTATGAAGGTGGTGTAGAAATTGACTTAGAGGGAACGGTAGCCAGTGGTGCAGCTTTTATAGATAGTGATGGTGCTTTGATAGAGATAAGTACCGTACTGACAATAACAACTAATGGTTCTGTGTATGACATCGGACAATTACTAATATTTGAAAGCACTATAGATGATAGTGTTACTAGTGGAGTGTCAGCCACTGGTATTGTAGAGAGCGTAGACGAAGATACATTTGAACACGAGGTACGTATATCAAGTATAGACCAGTCTATAACTTCGGTGCATGTAGATTGGAATATAAAACTAGAGCAGAAAAAACCTTTATTTGAACTTAAAATAGGTAGATTCTCCTATAGGTATAAGTACCAAGATGGAGAATACTCTTCGTTCGCACCGTGGTCCGAGTTAGCTTTCCTACCAGGTAAATTAGATTATGTACCTAAAAAGGGGTATAACCTTGGGATGGTTAATAATTTAAGGAACTTAAGAATAACCGACTTCATAGTTGAAGATGCTCAAAGACCTGACGATGTAGTTGAAGTAGATATTCTATATAAAGATACCGTATCACCTAACGTATATGTAGTTAAATCAATCAAGAGAGGGAAAGATCCTGAATGGGTGGATAACTCTGATGTAGGCGGGAACTCTGGTGTTGTGACTATAACATCTGAAATGATACATAGAACACTACCATCATCTCAAACTTTAAGAGCTTGGGATAACGTACCAAGAGTAGCTAGAGCCCAAGAGGTTACCGGTAATAGAGTTGTGTACGGTAACTACTTACAGAACTTTGATGTGCCTCAACCTGTAACTGTTATACAGAATTTAGAGTCTAAGGATGGTTTGAAGATTTTGTTACCAAACCCATCTGTCAAATCTATTAGGAATTACAAGATTGGTGTTGTGTTTGGAGATAAGTATGGAAGAGAAACTCCCGTACTTGGTATGGGTGGACTAACAGAGACTTCCAAAGGAGTTAGATCTTTACCTTCAAGTGTTTCAGTAGAGAAGAAAGATGCGTGGAGAATAAACAAGTTAACTGCGCAGGTAGATTGGAATAATTGGATACCTTCTGATTGGATGGAATATTATAAATATTACGTCAAAGAAACTACCAACGAGTATTATAACCTCGCTATGGATAGATGGTACAACGCTGAGGATGGTAATATATGGTTATCCTTCCAATCTGCAGATAGAAATAAAGTAGATATTGAAACGTACTTAATATTAAAAAATGCCCACGGTAGCCAAGATCCGGTATTAGAAGAGGCTAGGTATAAGATATTAGCTATTGAAAATGAAGCGCCAGACTTTATAAAAACCACTCAAAAAATATTAGCAACCCAAGCTTTAGGAGAAGATACTGATTTTACTGGAATAGAAGATACCATGGTGGTAAACTTCGAGGATACAGCTTGGGAAAATGTTCTTAGTGGTATAGAATTTAAAGGTATTGGTTGGGGTAGAGTTAGAGCTATTGAAGCAAGTGTAGTAAAATACTCTAAATGGATTAAGATAGCTAGGATGAACGAAACAACAGGTAGTATAACGTTGATTGAACCTTTAGGGAAATCAGCTGATATGACTACATTGTTTGGTGTTTCTGCTGCTAGTGATATTGATTCTTGGGAATTTGAAATAAAAGATTCTGTAGTAGAGAATAGACCAGAGTTTGATGGTAGATTCTTTGTTAAAATATTTAGAGATTCAATACTAAATAAGAACGTACTACTTACTACTGCTTCAGGGATGGTTTACAATCCTATTGAGATGTTTAATTTCTCTTATGTTGCCAGTGAAAGTAATATTAATGATGCTAATCCAGCGGCTATGTGGGAAGGTAATTTCGATTCCCAACCTGGAGTAGCTGCGGGTACTACAGCCACTAGTAATTACACTAATGCCGAGTGGAACCACAGTTATGGTTTAAGCTCTAATGAGATCAATAATGGCTACATGGCTGATGGGTGTGGGAGTGAGGGTAGTAGCACCTATACATTTTGGAAATGGCATAAAGGAGAAGATACAAATCGATGGTTCTTAGATCATGCTGCTATTGCATCTAGTGCGGATGGTAACAATGCACTTAACAATAGACATGGACTTCGTACTAGCGATAGTGGTGATTTCACCCAAATGGATTTCTCTATAGTAATGACAAGTGACACACCTATAAACGCAGAGCAAGCAGCATTTAAAAGTGCTATGTCTGGATATGGTACGTTGTTTAGATTTAACTCAGACCCAAATGAGATAGTATACGAAGTATGGGAAGGATCTGAACTCTCTGAAGCTTGGAACTACCATGAGTCAGACCTTCTTGAAGGTTGTAATAAGTGTGATTATGAAAGCGACCAGTTTTGTAAAAGGTTTACGTTCACTTGCAGTTTTAAAAAGCTAGATGGCGGGTTATTAGATACAGATGCATGGGATCCTAGAAGTGCTTTACGCGCCGATGGTAGTACTGAAAGTACTATAGAAATAGTACAAGCACATTTCGATCTACCTGAAAGCCAAAAATTCTCCGAGGATAATGCTGTGTGGGAAACTGAACCTAAAGAAGATATAGGTTTAGATTTATACTATGAAGCGACGAATGCTTTACCTATACACTTAGGACACGATAATATAGAATCTTTTATACCTAGAGAATCTACAATAGAAGTACATAGACCTAGTGAAAAAGTAAACCCAATATTCGTAGCTAACGCCCCTGTAGTTAACACAGTTATTAGAGACGTTGTCGGTATTAGAGATTTTGAGAGTGACGGTGCTTATCCATTTTTGATAGCTGTAGGTGATATATTAAAGTTTACACATAGTAGCGGTATGGTTACCGAAGCTAAAGTGATAGATCATTTTGACCCTATAGTGTCATATAACAATGCTGCCACAGGCATTCCTGATTATCAACCATCTACTAGATATAATACTACTGGTGCTGCTACAGCTGATGACACTACTATTCAAATATACAATCTTGGTACTGGTGATTTACCTTCAGTAGCCACGGTTAACGGAAGTATGTGGGAGGTGACGAGTAACGCTGAAGCCGCTAATGGTGAACTATCAATACCTATTGGGACATTTATAAATGGTTTAAGTGGAGACCCAGTTGTTAGTACAGGTATATCAGATATAACGACTAACTCGAGCATAAGCTCTGGTGGTACTTACACTGGTCAATATGTTGGTGGGGATAGCGGTACTACAACGTTCCCAGATGTAACAATAACTAAAGTAACTGGTTATTACAGGTTAGATTATAGTACATACAAAAGTAAAACAACCTTACCTTGGTTTAACTGTTATTCTTTTGGGAATGGACTAGAATCAGATAGAATACGAGATGATTATAACGCACCACAAATAGATAATGGGGTTAAGGTTTCCACAACGTTAGATAGTTATGGAGAGGAGAAGAGAGGTAGTGGGATGATATACTCAGGTATATATAACTCAACTAGTGGTGTTAATAACCTCAATGAGTTTAACATGGCTGAGATGATCACTAAGGATCTCAATCCTTCATACGGATCTCTCCAAGCATTAAAGACTAGAGATACAAATGTGGTGGCTTTCTGTGAAGACAAAGTATTTAAGATACTTGCTAATAAGGATGCTCTATACAATGCTGATGGTAGTATGAACGTTACCGCTTCCAATGCAGTGTTAGGTGATGCTCAAGGCTTTGCCGGTGACTTTGGTATATCTTCAAACCCAGAGTCTTTAGCAGTTGATGGGTATAGAATGTACTTCACTGATAAACAAAGAAACAAAGTATTAAGACTATCACAAGATGGTTTAACACCTATATCAGATGTAGGTATGACATCTTGGTTTAGAGATAACCTTAATAAATCACATGAATTAATAGGTACTTTTGATGAGATAAAAGGAGAGTATAATTTAACTTTAAAGTATTTACCTAGTACTTTAGAGCATAATTCAAGTCTCAGCAATATAACAGCATCGTTTAATGAGAAGTCTAAGGGTTGGTCTAGCTTTAAATCATTTATACCTGAAACAGGTTTATCTATAAATGACGAATACTTAACAGGTAAAGACGCTGAATTATGGAGTCATCATATTGACACAGTTTATGCTAATACTTTCTATGGCGATAACTATTTTTCTACTATAGACGTATTGTTTAATGATATGCCTGGCAGCGTAAAGGGATTTTCAACTATTAATTATGAAGGTACCCAAGCCAAGATAACTAGACGTCCTTATGGTAATGTGACAGATTCATTAGGTAATATTATTAGTACTAGTGATGGAGAGTATTATAATTTAAGTTCAAAACTAGGTTGGTATGTAGAATCTTTTAATACTGACTTACAAGAAGGTGAAGTAGGGGAATTTAAAGAAAAAGAAGGTAAATGGTTCCACCATATCACTGGGGTCACTACAACTTTAGATAATCTAGATACTAGTGAATTCACTGTCCAAGGGATTGGTACTGTTGCTATAGTTTCTAATGATGGATTTGAAGACGTTACACCACCAGAGCCAGATGCTCCAACTCAAGTGAAATTAACTATACATGAAAATAACGATTAAGTATGGCTTTAGAGAATTGTAAAATAGTTCAAGATGTAAGTGCGGATCAAATTGTTGGGCAAGCTGATATTACTTCAGCGGTACTATATATAGAGCCCGATGAAGGATATGTTGTAGCAGCTGAATTCTTTGAAGACAACACACAAGTCACATACCCAGAGAATGTAGGTAAAATAAACATGCCTTGTGTATTATCTGATACAGGAACTCCAAGTACTATAGGTAATAAAGTTAAAATAGTTGTGGACTTTTCAGACACATACTCTGTATCTGTAGATACTACGTTGAATATAGATATAGATGGTAAGGCAACACCAGATAATGAAAGAAACATTACCGCTGGATTGATAGAAGATTTAAGTGGTGTGTTAATTAGTGGTGTTGCAGCAACTAATATAACTATAGTTCCAGAGAGTGACGTTACTCATACTACATATGTTGGATGCGATGGTAGTCCAAGTTTATTGACCAATCCTTTAGTAGACAATATACATTACTTTAACACCAACGTAGATCCTGGTGTACAGAAAAAACTAGCTACAATAACCTTTGCTACAACCCTACCATCCGGATTTGTAAACTACTTTGCTAGCCAACCATCTAAATATTCAATAGGTGATGGTACTGGTTTTTCTAAATTCGAATTAATACCAAATTACGATTCATTTTTCCAAACACAAACCTTAAGTGCATTAGGTAGTGTACCTACACAATATGTCTTCGACTTACTTTTTACAGATACTACGGATGTCGACAGTGATTATACCCCAGAATTGTCTATGGTTTCAGGTGGTTTTCATGATGGGTATGTTGTAGCTGTGGATGCTAGAATATTACAAACTTCAGCGTTTATATCAGGGTTAGGTGGGGATACTGATGAGGTTACTGGGGTTGTCTCAGAAGGTTATAGTATAGTGAATGTTGTCACTAACTTTGAAAAATTCAATAACGGTGGAGGGAATATCATACCAACATCTGGTATAAATAAAAGTAACCAACCAACAGTACATATAATTGGAGTGCCTAATAGTACTTTTGATATAACGTTTAGAGAAACTAAAGTCGTAGAGTATGCTACTGATAGAGCTTTAGGAACTGGTGGTATAGGTACATTTGATGGGGAGATACCAGACATGCCAGTTGGTACTGTTAAGATCCCTAGGAGTGGGGAATATCTTTTCAAGTTTCCGGAAGTGTCGGCTTTGAGTAGTAGTTTTAGAGGTTGGAAAGAATTTGAGATGGTTATTACGGCTAGCTCTGACACTACAATAACTGATAATGTTATGCATATTGGTGGGAGTATAAAAAATAGTGGGGCGGTTAGTACAAAAATAACAAATAAGTTTTACCAATACCCTAGAGTGAATATTAAGATAGAAATGAACAAGAATAGTGGTTGGACTTTCCAAGGTACAGACCATTTGGGTACTACTAGTAGTGATACAACGTACTATGAATTTGGTGGTACTGGAACTGATAAGACTGGTAAAGCTGGTATGTATGTCTCAGACCTTAGTTGGTTAGGAGATGGTGTCCTTAGTTTTGATGTTCGTGTTGAGAAGAGTGCTAGCGAGTTCTCGTTAAACATACAAAATACCTACGACGTTTTAGATAAGGGAGGAGTATATTGGTATTCAAGTTTTAGATCAGATATGTTTAAAGTTAATAACCAAAGTAGTCAAGCTAATGTTTCGTTCAGTAAGTTAAGAGCACATATTGGAGATGGACTAGATAGTACAGCCATCGATCATGCCACAGTATTAGGGACTATCAAGTTTAACAGGTTTGGAGTTCAAGATACAACCTACACATTAGACTTGACAGAAGTATTTAATAATTCATAAGTAACTATAATATGCCAAATATATCACTAACATTTATCATGCCGATAAATACATCAGTACAGATTGGAGACACTGCTTATTATTGTGATAATACATTAGAGGAAGGTGGTTTCACTACAGCTACACAATCTTCAATCCAAGAGATAGGTCCTATAAGTAATATAACATCATTCGTCGGCCCACTTGGTACCACTCAATATGTAATAGTCTGTAGTCCTGATATAGCTAGCGAGACTAATATACCTGCTGCTAATGACTTTATAATGTTTAGTAAAGACAATGCTGTTAATATATCTTCACCGACTGGATATTATGCTCAAGCAAAGTTCGTTAATAAGTCAATAGAGAAAAGTGAAATGTTTGCTACAGCTTGTGATGTCTTCGAGAGTAGTAAATAAAGTCTTATAACTGTGATTATATATGAGTAAATCAAATATAATTATATGCCTAAGAATGAATTATCTAAAGCCGAAAGCAGGGAAGTAGCTCTAAATAATAGAGAACGAATACAGGGACTGCAAAACCTTTTAGTAGATAACGCAGATGGAGTTAACATCGTTACACATCAAAACTCTGAGATATTCCCATTAGAACATACGTTTGCTGACGGTATTTATGTTAGGCAAATGACAATGAATAAAGACAGTTTAGTTGTCGGAGCTATACATAATCATTTACATGTATGGTTTTTATTGTCTGGACATATTACAGTAGCTACAGAGGAAGAGAGTTTAGAATATATAGCACCATGTTATGTATTAGCTACGCCCGGAACTAAGAGAGTTATATATGCAAATGAAGATTCAGTATTTGTAAATGTTCATAAGAACCCTACAAATTGTCAAGATATAGAAGAGCTAGAGAGAGAGATCGTCTCAGCAACATTCGAGGAATATGAAGAATACATTAATAAAAAATAATAAAGTATGTCGTTTTTATTAGCAGGAGCAGCAGTAGTTAGCGCCGGAGTTGGTGTAGCTAAAGCTATAAGCTCTAACAAAAAGCAGAAAGCTGCTGAGCGTCAAGAAGCTAAAGCTCGGGCAGAGATGGATAAGCAGAAAGCTGCATTCGCTGGTTTAGATACTAGTAACCCGTTTATGAACATGGAGAATACTATGGAGGATTTAACAGTCAACCAACAGCAAGCAGAGATGATGAACCAGCAGGGTCAACAACAACGAGCTAATATAATGGGGCAGATGAAAGGTGCTGCCGGTGGTAGTGGTATCGCTGCGTTAGCTCAACAAATGGCTCAGTCAGGGCAGTTAGCTTCTCAGCAATCATCAGCTAGTATCGGTCAACAAGAATCAGCTAATCAAATGGCTAAAGCACAACAAGCCGCAGCAATACAAGGTAAAGAAAGAGAGGGTGAAATGGAATCTAGAAATATGAAGAGAGATCAAACATCAACTCTGCTTGGTATGGCTCAAAGTGAGACCGCTGGGTTTGCAGATCAAGCTGCTGGTTATGAAGCCGCGAAGTGGGATGGTATTAGTCAAACTGCTGGTGCTGTCACGAGTGGTCTAACTGGTGGAATGTAATAAAAAATATATATAATGGCTACAGATACAACATTAGTTCAAGGCGCTTACGACGCTAATAAATATAGGGGACAAGCAGTCGATGAGGCTCATAGAAGAATCGGGGACAACTTGAATGACACCGTAGGTAAACTTGCAGCTAACAAGAGAGCGGAGAAAGAAGCTCTAGAGATCAAAGCTGAGGAAGCTTTAGCTAGAGGTGTTGGAGATGAAGATAAGGAACAAGTTAAAAGTAGGGTTCAATTACTTCAAGATGAATTCATTGATCCAAATACCTCTGAGCAACGAAAGCAAGAATTACAGCAGGAGATTGTAAACCTTGGAGCTAACATGCAAGAAGTAAACGAGATTACAGGTGCATTTGCTGAGAGTGCAATGAGTGGTGATGACATCAGTGGTGGTGCTACTAGCGAACAGACAGAGTTTTTAAATTTAATCCTTAGTGATGGGAAAAGGGTGATAGAAAACCCAGACAAACCTGGTGAGTATGGTTTCGACTTTAACGGTAACTTCATATCAACTACTAAGGCAGATAAAATGCTGGGTCAAACACAGAAAGATGTAGATAGTTTTGAAGGGTTAAGAGATATCACCACCGCAAATAGTGGGTTAGTAGATACTCAGGATGAGAGTGTAGGGTTCGATAGAGAGAAGGTAATGAGAGATGTTAAAGGGGTTATTAAAAACGCTGGGAACATTAGATCTTTAATGTACGACTCCAATTTCGATGATACTTCTTTTATAGAAGACTTAGTAGAGGGTGGTCTTAATATAAAGTACACTGATTTAGGTTTAGAACCTCCAGCTGGAGATGAAGACGGGGAGTTCAACCCACAAGATAACTTAAGTGAAGAGGATAAACAATCAGTGATAAATGCTTTTATTGATAAGGAGGAGTTAAGTACACCGCTGCTTGAAGCTTATTTTGTACAGCATACAGAGAATA